>OBXM01000477.1_pt1 | contig 40553 bp, 28 predicted proteins | sample 1538141 | NCBI WGS metagenome assembly OBXM01 (sample SAMEA2580153, study PRJEB22360) | human gut metagenome | biome: human gut; feature: human-associated habitat; material: faeces | place: Denmark | collected 2008/2010 | reverse complement strand
TGGCCGCGCGGTCCATGGTGCCGTCTTCCTTCACCGCCACCACGCCGGAGGTATCCGGAACCTGCTTCACACAAACAATGCATTTCATATCGTAATTTTCCCTCCTGTCTTACTTCAAAGCCATGTTGCTGGAGATCACGATACGCTGCACCTCGCTGGTGCCCTCGTAGATCTCGGTGATCTTCGCGTCCCGCAGCATGCGCTCCACAGGGAAATCCCTGGTGTAGCCGTAGCCGCCGAACATCTGGAGCGCCTTGACCGTATATTTCATGGCGTTCTCGGAGGTATACAGCTTGGCCATGGCGGCCTCCATGGTGAAGGGCTTGCCTGCGCTCTTCAGGGTCGCGGCCTGATGGACCAGCAGCCGTCCGGCCTCCACGGCCACCTTCATATCGGCGAAGGTAAACTGGGTGTTCTGGAACTTGGCGATGGGCTTGCCAAACTGGACGCGGCTCTTGGTATAGGTGATGGCCTCTTCCATGGCGCCCTCAGTGATGCCGAGGGCCTGGGCGGCAATGCCGATCCGTCCTCCGTCCAGAGTCTGCATGGCGATCTTGAAGCCCTTGCCCTCCTGGCCCAGCAGGTTCTCCTTGGGAACGATGCAGTCCTCAAAGATCAGCTCGGCGGTGGGAGAGCCGTGCAGGCCCAGCTTTTCCTCGTGCTTGCCCACGTGATAGCCTGGGAAAGAAGACTCAACGATGAAGGCGGAGATACCCCGGGTGCCCTTGGAGGGATCGGTCATGGCAAAGACCACGATAACGTCGGCCACATAGCCGTTGGTGATGAAGACCTTGGAGCCGTTGAGCACGTAGTGGTCCCCCTCCAGCCGGGCGGTGGTGGTGCCCTTGGAGGCGTCGGAACCGGCATTGGGCTCGGTCAGAGCAAAAGCGCCCACCTTGTGTCCCTCTGTGAGCATCCGCAGATACTTCTGCTTCTGAGCCCCGGTGCCGTTGCGCAGGATGGGGTCGCAGCACAGGCCGTTGTGGGTGGCCACGATGTCGCCGGTGGAAGCGCATACCTTGCTCAGTTCCTCCACCGCCAAGGCGGCGGACAGGTCGTCCGCGCCGGCCCCTCCGTACTCCTTGGGCACGCACATGCCCATGATGCCGTAGCGGAACAGCTTCTCAATGTTCTCACGGGGATACTCACAGTTCCGGTCGGTCTCCGTAGCGACAGGCTTCACTTCGTTCTCCGTGAAGTTCCGAACCATCTGCTGGATGAGCGTCTGCTCTTTCGAGAGATTGAAGTCCATAGTCTATTCTCCTTTTATTATTTCTTCTTCGTTGATCAGACACCCAAGCCTAGACGGTTCGCCTGGAGCATAGCCTCATATACCTCATCGGCAGTGATGTCGGCACGCAGGTTTTTGGTGGACTGGGTGGGTACGCAGGCGGCCTCGGCCACCTTGCGCAGGTTTTCTTCCACCACGTTCTCGATACCCAGTTTAGCAAAGGTGGTGGGCAGTCCCACTGCCTTCATAAAGCCAAGGACCTGATCCAGTTCCTCCTGGGGCGCTTTCTCCAGCGCCAACTGGGTAAGCACGCCAAAGGCCACCTTCTCGCCGTGATACATTCCGTGGGTCTGAGGTTCCTGCGCCAGGCCGTCGTTAACGGCGTGTGCCACGGCCAAGCCGCCGTTTTCAAAGCCCAGACCGCTGAGGTAGATCGTGGCCTCCACCACATCTTCCAGCGCCTGGTTCACAGTGTGGTTCTTCACGGCCTCCAGGGCCTCCAGGGCGTGATCCATCAGCAGATCGTAGCAAAGCTGCGCCATCATCATCGCCGTGTTGGACACATTGCCCCGGGCCATGGTCTTGGCCCCGCTGCGCTTGCAGGCCCGGGCCTCGCACATGGTGGCCAGGGCATCCCCCAGTCCGGCCGCAAAAAGCCGGACCGGCGCATTGGCAATGATCTCGGTATCCACCACCACCAGGTCGGGGCTGCGGCGCATCAGCACCGCTTTTACCACCACGCCCTGCTCGTTGTACAGCACAGCCACGCCGGAACAGGGGGCGTCATTGGACGCCACGGTGGGGACGATGACACAGGGCAGGCCCAGGTTCTCAGCCGTAGCCTTGGCCGTGTCCAGGGTCTTGCCGCCGCCCATGCCGATAATGACATCGCAGCCTTCCGCCTTGCAGACATCCATCTTGGCAAAGACCTCATCCTTGGTGGCCTCACCATGGAAGGGAGTAAACACCACCTCCCTCTCGTTCTCGGCCATGGTCTGTTCCACGCGCTGGCCAAAGCGCTTCCAGTTGTTCTCCGTTCCGATGAGCAGGAAGCGCCGGCCCAGCTTCTTTACGCTGCGGCCCAGTCTGTCCAGCTCGCCGCTCCCCTGCACATAGCGGGCGGGCGCCTTCATGGCGTATGTCATACTGCTATCTCCTTTTCTAAAATCATTCTAGCCGCAAGGCCCTTATTCAGAGATGTGGGCCAGCTTTTTAGCCAGCAGCTTCTTCATCTCCAGGTTGCCCTGACGGGCGATCATGATGCGCTGGGCCTGGGGAGAACCGGCGCCGTGCATGGACTCGGTACGGTATCCCACGGCGGCGGTACCCAAGGTGAGGTTCTCAATCAGGCGCAGGATGCGCAGGCGGTTTTCGGTGGACACACCGGCGATGCCCTTGAGGTACTTGTCAATGACAGGCCCCAGCTTCTCGTCCCGGAAGTCGGCCTCGGAGGGGGCGGTGACCACCAGACCGCCAGCAATGTCCTCCGCCAGACGGCAGATCTCGTAGGGGAAGCGGGTGACGTTCTGCTTGCACACGTTGGCTAGCAGCAGGTCGATCAGGTAATTGCCGCTGGCGGTGGGGTGGCCTTCGGCGGAGCAGGCGATGCCGCAGCAGTACAGGGTCTCGTTCAGGTGGGTCATCTCGATGAGCTTGTCCTTCACATGGCTTGCCTTGGCGGCCCCGTTGTAGTCCGCAGCCAGGGCGGCTGCCCCGATGAGCACGTCGCCCACCCCCACCTTGCACCCGCCGTAGCTCTGGCGGTGATAGCCGGCAAACCGCTCCACCAGCATCCCAGCAAACTCAGTCTCGCCATTGAGGAAGATCCGCTCGTTGGGCACGAACACGTCGTCGAAAATGGTCAGGGCCTCTACACCGCCGAACTCGGCATTGCCCACGTCCATCTTACTGCCCTCCCGCTTCCGGGTGTCACAACTCTGGCGGCCGATAATCATGTAAATGCCCTTGCTGTCTACGGGCACAGCGAAGGACACCGCGTAGTCCTTGTCGTCAGGGCCCATGGAGATGGTGGGCATCACGATGACCTCGTGGCTGTTCAGAATTCCGGTCTGATGCACCTTGGCGCCCCGTACCACGATGCCGTCCTCCCGGCGCTCTACCACCCGCAGGAACAGATCCGGGTCCTCCTGGGCGTGGGGTGCCTTGGACCGATCGCCCTTGGGGTCGGTCATGGCCCCGTCCACCGTCAGGTCCTCCCCCTGTACGTGCAGCATGAATTTTTTGAAGTTTTCGTGATAGTGGGTACCGTACTTCTGGTCCACCTCGTAGGTGGTGGAATACACCGAGTTAAACGCGTCCATACCCACACACCTCTGGAAGCAGGAGGCCGTCTGCTGGCCCAGCAGGCGCTGCATCTTCACCTTGTTCTTTAGATCCTCCGTAGACCGGTGGATATGAGTGAAGCGGTTGATCCGCTCCCCGGTCTCCGGAGAGATGACCGTCATCAGCTCCTGATACTCCGGCTTCTGCGCCAGATCATACGTCATCCGCACGCTGTTCAGAGAAGGACGGAGAATGGGATCATCCACAGGATTCACCACCTTCTTGCCGAACATATATACCTGCATGTTCATCTTGCGGATGCTCTCGATATACTGTTCTCCCGTCATGAGTGCCATAATCGTGTCTCCTTTTCCAATGTTGTGATCGGAACCAACCCCGAGCGGCGCTCCCACTCAGTCCGCCTTTACTGTTCGTAATTAAGAACTAAGTTTATTATTACGAACTGTTGTTTGGATTATAGCATTCACATTTCGGCTTGTCAATCCAATTTCCGGCCTTTTTCTTTGTTTTAACAGATGTACGGTGGGCCATATTCAGCATCTCATGTTCCGGACTGGCACACTGTACATACGTCATCCCCCGGGGATGTCTTTTCGCCCATTCCACCCCATTTTGAAACATTTTGAAACACCTTTTGAGACGATTCACCATATGAAACATTTTATTTGAAACATTTTATTTTTTTGAAATTTTTGATTTCCCTAAATTTCCAAATCCATTCTTTTGCTCTGTATGTTTTATACAAATATTCATCACCCATTTTGTGTGTCCAAACAATATTTTTAGTTTTTCTAACAGTTGGTGCATTCCTTGCTTTTCTTTCGGACGCAACGTTGTCTCCGCAGTGTGATCTGGATAACAGTGATTACGGACACACTTGTAAGGTCAGCCCGCCACCAAGCCGCCGACGGGAGAGGGGAGCTTGACGGCGGAGGGGCGCAGCGGGTCGTTCTCTTGCCCGCTCCGCCCGCTGACCGGGGGAGACAGCCCGCCGCGCCGACCTTGTTCGGCGGGATAAAAACTACAAGGAGGTAATATTATGCAAAAAGTAAAATTCGACTCCCGCGCATTCGTCCCCATCGCCACTGCCATTTTGTCCTTGGTATTCATCGGCGTTGGTCTGAACAAGTTCGGCTTCTGGGACGGACAGCCCACCCCCGCCTTCTTCCCCACTATCATCGCTGTAGTGCTTTTTGCCACCAGCCTGATGTGCTTGGTGCAGGAGCTGCGCAGCAACCAGGCCATCCCCAGCTACAATAAGAATGAGCTATTGGTCATTCTTGGTGCCGGCGGTGTCATCGTGGGTTGCTGGGTCATTGGACTGATCCCCAGTTGCCTGCTCTACCTGCTGCTGTGGCTGAAGGCCGTGGAGAAGACCCCCTGGAAGGTGGTCATCCTGATCGAGGTCTTCATGGCCGTCCTCATCATCGGGGTGTTCGTCATTTGGATGCAAGTACAGTTCCCCATGGGACTATTTGCCTATATCATGTAAGGAGGTTGGACAACATTGGAAAATTTTGTATCCCTTTTGGCTGGCTTCCAGGTCCTATTCTCCCCTGATAACCTGGGTGCCTGCGCCCTGGGCGCTGTTCTGGGTCTGATCGTGGGTGCCATGCCCGGCCTGGGTTCTCTAGCCGGCGTGGCTCTACTACTCCCCCTGACCTATAAGTTCAACCCCACCACTGCCATCATTATGTTGGGCGCACTCTACTACTCCAATATGTACGGCGGTGCCTTCAGCGCGATCCTGCTCAACATCCCCGGCGATTCTCCCGCCATTACCACCGCTCTGGACGGCTATCCCATGGCGAAAAAGGGCCGGCCCGGTCAGGCGCTGATGACGGCCAATCTGGCCTCCTTCATCGGCGGTACCATTGGCATCATTATCCTGACCCTTACCGCCTCCGGTCTGGCCAAACTGGGCCTGAACTTCGGTTATGCGGAAATGACTCTGGTGCTTCTCATCGCCATGACCTCCATCAGCTGGCTCATCGGCGAGAACCCCATCAAGGGCATCGTCATCACCATGCTGGGTATTCTGGTAGCCTCCATCGGCATGGACACGCTGTCCGGTATGCCCCGGTTCAACTTTGACAACATGTACCTCATGGGCGGCATCACCTTCACCCCCTTCATCATCGGCGCGGTGGGCTTCGCCCAGGTCATCAAACTCATAAACGAGCGCAAGACCGACGAGGAAAAGCGTAAAAACGGCGACTACAAGGCCATTAAGCTCTCCATCCGCGGCGCCATGCCCACCAAGCACGACATCAAGCGGCTGCTGCCCCCCGCCATCCGCTCTTCCATCCTGGGTACCTTCGTTGGCGTGCTGCCCGGCTCCGGCGCTACCACCGGCTCCATGGTGGGCTACGCCATGCAGAAGAAGTTCAAGTCCGAGGAACCGATGGGTACCGGCGCTATTGAGGGCATCGCGGCCTCCGAGGCCGGTAACAACTCCGCCGCCGCCGGTGCCTTCGCCCCCCTACTGGCCCTCGGCATCCCCGGTTCCGGCACCGGCGCGGTGCTGCTGGGTGGTCTGATGATGTGGGGTCTGAACCCCGGCCCCCTGTTGTTTGAGACCAATCCCGACTTCTGCTGGAGCCTGATCTCCTCCCTATACCTGGCAAATGTGCTTACCCTGGCTGTGGCTGTGCTGGTAATCCCCTTCCTTATCAAAATTCTCAGTGTGCCCATCAAGTACATGATCCCCATCATCACCTGTATCTGCATCGTGGGCGCCTACTCTACCTCTTACTCCATGTATGGTGTGATCATCATGTTTGTCTCCGGTATCGTCGGCTACCTACTGGATAAGAACGGCTTCCCCACCGCCCCCATGTTGCTGGCCTTCGTGCTGGCTCCCATGCTGGAGGAAAATATGCGCAAGGCTTTTATCGCCTCACAGGGCAGCCTGAGCGTGTTCGCCAACACCCCCCTGAAGATCGTCCTACTGGTTATCTTCCTGGTGCTAGTGCTGACCCCCGTTGTCAAGGCCATCCTGCACAAGGTCAAGACGAAGTCCAGCGCGGCTGTCTGAGCCGCGCACCTACGATTTGAACAAGGAGCTCATGCGTATGAAAAAGATCCTGACTTTCTCCCTTGTTGCCATTATGGCTCTCTCCCTCGCCTCCTGCGGCGGCGGGAACAGTGGCCTTAATGAGGACGGCACCTATACCCCTAAAGGAACCGTTACCTGGGTGTGTACCTCCGGCGCCGGCGGCGGCTCGGATATCTTCTCCCGAAAAATCGCAGAGATCATGACCAACGAGAACATGGTCAACGGCCAGACCATCGTGGTGTCCAACGAGACCGACGGTGCCGGCGAGGTGGGCCGATACAAGGTCGCCACCAAGAAGGTGGATGTGGACAACACCCTGCTTACCTTCAACTCCGGCGACCTGATGCCCATGGTCGCCAACACCCCCAACCGGGCCGAAAACTTCCGCATCCTGGCCATCATGGCACTGGACAAGCAGCTGCTTTTTACCTGTGAGACCGCTGCCGGCAAGACCGATTATGCCAAGTCCGGCGGCGATCCCACCGACTTCGGCGCCGCCATTGAGGCCGCCAAAAACGGTACCTTCGTGGTGATCGGCGGCTCCAAGGGTGACGACATCGCCACCTACAACGCACTGCTGAAAGAGCTGGGCCTGACTGAAGACCAGATGGGCTACATCACCTACGACTCCACCGGCGATGCCATTACCGCCGCTCTGGGCGGAAACCTGGACTTCGTGATCTCCAAGCCCGCCTCCGCCACCCAGTATGTGGAGTCCGGGGACTTGACACCCACCCTGGCCCTGTCCACCGAGCGCTTCAGCGGCAATCTAGCTGAAGCTCCCACCCTCAGCGAGGTGGATAGAGCCTATGAGGATGTTGAGGTTCCTGTGTGGCGCGGCGTGGCCGCCCCCGCCGCCATGAGCGACGCCGCTGTGGCCTTCTGGAGCGACGCTCTGAGCAAGGTCAGCCAGACGGAAGCCTGGGAGAGTGAGTACATCACGCCCAACCAGCTGATCAGCCAGTACATGGACACCAATAAGGCCACCGAATATGTGCTCCAATTTGAGGCAGACTACCTGGCCTCTCTGGAGGAGTCTTGAGTTAAAGTCACAAATATAGTATAATTCAGGCGGGTCTTTCGGGGTCCGCCTGAACCTTTTTCTCTGTTCATTTTCCAGGAAAGGAGCCACCGTCATGGTGTATGTGGCCGTGTTCGTCCCCTCCCCAGAAAGTCTGTATCTGGTAACCCAGCAGGCCCGCCGCTTCCAGAGCAGCCAGATCCATGTGGATGTTCTCCACCGCTTCGGCACCCAGCCGTTGGATGATCTGGACAAATACGATATGATCGTGGCCAGGGGCATCACCTACCGCCAGATCTGTGCCCGCTATCCCCAAAAACATATCATCCATCTGGACTTCGACGGCGCGGATATTGTGGAGGCCCTGTTACGCTGCCGGGAGCAGTTCTCCCCCCGGCACATCGCACTGTGTCTGGAGCGCCGCGGTCTGGAAGATCTGCTACCCGATCTGGAAGCCCTGTGTGAAGCAGAGATCCGCCTTTACGACGTGGTGGACGGAGAAAGCGCCGTCGAAGCGGTGGACGCCGCTCTGGCCGACGGTATGGACGCTCTGGTGTGCGCCGGTACCGTCGGCCACATCTGTACCGATCGCGGGCACCCCTGTGTCTACATCCGCACCCGAAGGGAGGTGCTGGAGGGCGCCCTGGAGAAGGCGGTGGACGCGGCCCGCAACATCCATATAAAGTACGCCATAAGCAACGTCACCCGGATGATCCTGGACGACATCGAAGACGCGGTGCTGGCGGTGGATGAGTCCGGCCGTCTGCTCGCGGCCAACCGCCGGGCGCGCCAACTCTACCAGCTCCCCCGCCGGGGCAGGGTGCCCGTCCAGTCGGTTTCGGAGATCCACCCGAAGCTGACCTATATCGGCAACCCAGAGAACCCCTTACGGGACGGAGACGAGCACCTGCTCACTCTCCAAGGGCAGCGCTACCTGGTGCGCTACAGGCTAATTACAGGCAGCAGCGGAACCACAGGCACGCTGATTGTCACCGCTTCCGCCTCCAAGCCCCTCCAAGACAGGCGCCAACTGCGGGGCAGCCTCGTCCGCCAGGGTCTCACCTCCAAATATACCTTTGACGATATTATTGCCGTCAGTCAGGCCATGCAGGGCAAAATTCAGATCGCCAAAAAATTCTGCACGGCAAATTCCAGCGTCCTCATCACCGGAGAGACCGGCACTGGCAAGGAGCTTTTCGCTCACAGCATCCATGCCGCCAGCCGCCGGGCGGGCCAGCCTTTTGTGGCGGTAAACTGCGCCGCCCTCCCTGAGACCCTGTTGGAAAGCGAGCTGTTCGGCTACGAATCCGGCGCTTTCTCCGGAGCCTCCCAGGATGGCAAGCCTGGTCTGTTTGAGTTGGCGCATCACGGCACCATCTTTTTGGATGAGATTGGCGAGATATCCTGTCCCCTTCAGGCAAAACTGCTCCGTGTCCTTCAGGAGAGGGAAATCCGGCGGATCGGAAGCACCGCCGTCATTCCAGTGGATGTGCGCGTCATCGCCGCCACCAACATCGATATCAAGCGCCGCATCGATCAGGGAAATTTCCGCAACGACCTACTCTATCGGCTCAACACGTTTGAGGTTCAGATCCCGCCCTTGCGGGAGCACCCAGAGGACATCCTCCCCCTGGCCCAGCGCTTCCTACGCCAGTTGTCGGAAGAAATGGGACAAGAAGGTCCCAAGCTCACATCTGAGGCGGTCGCCCTGCTCCAGAAATATGACTGGCCGGGAAACGTGCGGGAACTGCGCAACGTGTGCGAGCGCTTGGTGGTGCTGGTGGAGGATCAATTCATCACCGCAGAGAGTCTGAGGAACCTGGGACTAGTCGCTGGCTCCGCGGCCAAGCAACCGGATGCCCCCCCGCCCGCGCTTCCTGCCCGGAAAAAGAAAAAGGATCTTGCCAAGGAACTGGGGGTCAGTCGTACCACTCTTTGGCGCATGAGCAAGCGCCAGCAGAATGACAGTTGAACCGTCCAATCGCAAAAGAGGTGACTGCATCCAAGCAGTCACCTCTTTTAGCATCCGAAAAGTCCTTTTGAAACGCTGCCGGATTTTTGAGCTCTTCAAAAAAGTTTTTAAAAGCCGGTTAATGAAACACGAAAGACAACACTAATTATCATCTTTAATTATTCCTTGACTCTCCAAATCATCCTGCTGGCTAAAATAAGCCTCCATTAATTCTTTTGATGGTGTAATCGAGTTGTATGAAACAAAAATCATTATATACGATTGTAATGTTGAGACGGATATAGTATGATGAAGCCAATAAAGAGATTGAGTCGGAAAGGCTGATGGAGCATGCTGCGAGCCGACCTATTAGACAGCATATCAGAGACCAGATATCTATCCGCGGACAACTACACCGTATATCGTACGATCATGCGCATTTTCTATCTGGAGCACCAGAAGATGCACTATCAAATGGATCGGGACACCGTTCTGGTTCTGCTGCGAGAGCAGGCTGTCTTTTCAGACTATACCCCGGAGCAGTTGACGCTGGACCTACAGCAATTGGTCAAGTGGAAGAACCTCACGCCTATTCAGGATCCTCGCAAGCCCCGCACTATCGCCGAGTTTAAGAACCGGCAGTTTCAGTATATGATGTCCCAGACGTCCATTGAGATTGAGCGGCTGACCATCACCCTGGAAAATCTGTCCACCCAGACTGCCGGTCTCTCCGCCAGTCCGTTCCGCCGTATTCGGGAGGACTTGTATAGGGCGGAACGGTTGGATGAAATGCCCCTTCGGGAGGTCAACGCCTGGTGGCAGGATCTGCAGGATGACTTTCAGCGTTTGAGCCAGAACCACCAGGATTTTCTCCGGGAGTTCTATGGCCCGGGGATGGAAATGCAAATGAAATCGGTGGATTTCATCGTCTATAAGCAGAATCTTGTCCGCTATCTGGAGGATTTTATCCAGGATCTCCAGCACAGCGCCGCGCAGATTGGCGCACAGCTGGAGCAGTTTTCTCCGGCACGGGTCGCTCATATTCTGGAGCTGGTTCAGCGCAGTGAGTTGGAGATTCCTCGTCCCCAGTCTGAACAGCCCCCTAACTGGAAAGCGGAGTTGCAAACCCGATGCGAGGGGGTCTGGCAATCTTTGACCGCTTGGTTCACTGGCAGCGATCCCGCTGCCCGGCAGGTGCTGAACGTAACCAACGAGGTCATTCGCAGGGCGGTGCAGAATGCGGCCCTGCTGGTACAGATGGAAAATATGGGGGTAAGCAACAAGGCGGAGTTGCGCCATCTGCTCACCCTATTTGCCGGTTTTCAGACAGTGGAGGAGGGCCACCGCCTCTCTGCCTTGGTATTTGGCGCCCAGCAGGCTCGGCATTTTGCCTTTGACCACATCCGGGAGTCGGAGCGCATCGACTTGAGTCCCTACGACGAGTCCCCTATGGAGTACTCCCTCCAGCCCAGAAACCGCTCCTACCGGCCCCGGATGGATCGCACCGGCTTTGTGGACAAGAGCGCCGAAAAGGCGGCCCAACGTCAGAAGATCCTGGAGGAGGAGCGCGCCCTTCGGCAGGAGGTCATGAGCCATATCCGGGACGGGAAGCTGGACCTGGCTGCGCTGGATACCCCCGTCTCCCCTGCTGTGCGCACCGTGTTCCTGTCCTGGGTGGCGTTGGCCAATCTCAGCCCCGACAAGCGGGGATTGACCCAATATGGACAAGTCTACCGATTGAAAAAGCGGGGCAGCCAGCCCTGTGCGCTGCGGTGTACCGACGGGGTTCTGACCATGCCCAACTGCGTACTGATCTTTGAGGAGGCTGGCCGTGTATGAATTTCGTGCCCTGCTGAACCAGTTCTGGGTGACCCGCAGGGAAGATAAGGAGCTCTATTTCAACCTGAAGCGTACCCTGCCCGATTACCGCAGGTTGGTCAACGAGCTGCTAGGTTGGAACCTGGTAGTCAACGAATTGGTGGTCAAGCTGGAAAAAATCCCGCCCAGAGCCACGCCTTGGATGGGCATCCAGTCCTTTCAGGAACCGCTGGATTACTGCCTTCTGTGCGCCCTTTTGCTATTTTTGGCGGACCTGGATGACGGCGCTCCCTTTCTGCTCTCTTCCCTGACCCAGGCCATCGAGACCTTCCTCTGTGAAGTGCGGCCGGTGGACTGGACCCGGTTCCCCCATCGAAAATCTCTGGTCCGGGTGCTCCAATACGCCCAGGAGGTGGGATTGGTGCTGGTTTACGACGGGAACAGCGCCCTTTTCGGCAATGATCAAACTCAGGAGGTTCTCTATGAAAACACTGGTCTGTCCCGGCACTTTCCAGTGCATTTTGGCCGGGACATTATGGACTGCCAGTCTATCGAGGATTTTGAAGCTTTTTCCTGGGAGGGAGATGAGACGGAGCAGCGCCGGCGGCGGGTCTACCGGCAGCTGACCCTGACCCCCGGTCTGTACTGCTCAGATCAGATCCAGAGTGACTATGACTATATCAAAAACCAGCGCCGGACGGTCAACGGGAATCTGGATCAGTTTTTAAACGGGGAGCTGCATCTCTATAAAAATGGTGCATTCTTCCTCCTGGCCGAAGGGGAGCGCTGCGGGGCGCTCTACCCAGGAACCCGGGCACTGTCCGATGTGGCGCTATTGCTGTGCGCCCAGATAAGGGAACAAGTTATACAGGGCGTCTATTCCCGCCGGGCGGACGATACCATACTGCTCACCCGCCGAGAGTTCCGCTATGAGATCCAGCGCTGCCGGGATCGGTATGGAAACGGCTGGGGTTCCCAACTGCGCGCCTACTCCCTGGAGCACATCAGTCAAGAGTTGACCGCATACATGGCCAGTTGGATGCTTCTGGAGGAGCTGGACATGGATATTTTGCTCTATCCGGCTGTGGGCAAGCTGGTTGGGCGCTACCCCGCCGCTTATCAAAACGAATCGGGAGAGTGGGAGTACAATGAGCCGCTGGAAGATGAATAAACTGGGATTTCTCAACTTTTGGCTGTACGACCAGGAGGAGTTCTCCCTTCAAGACGGACATATCCTGCTGCGGGGAAATAACGCCGCTGGCAAATCCATTACCACCCAGAGTTTTGTCCCCTTTATTCTGGATGGGGACAGACGTCCAGAGCGTCTGGATCCCTTCGGCTCCCGGGATCGTAAAATGGAATTTTATCTGCTGGGCGACAACGCGCAGGAGGAGTCCACCGGTTATCTGTACCTGGAGTTCCGAAAGCCCGGTACAGAGGAGTATCGAACCATCGGTGTGGGGATGCGGGCCCAGCAGGGAAAGGGCATCGACTTCTGGGGTTTCTGCCTCCGGGATGGGCGTAGGATCGGTCCAGATGGCCTCCGGCTCTATGAAAAGATAGATAGCCAGAATTTCCCTCTGAGCAAGCAGAAACTTCGCAAGCTTATCGGGGACCCCAGTTGCTGGGCAGAAAGCCAGACCGCATACAAAGAGATGGTCAACGATCAAATCTTTGGTTTTGAAGACATCCGGCAGTATGATCAGTTGGTCCAGCTTCTGATTATGGTGCGGGCTCCCAAGCTGTCCAAGGATTTCCGCCCCACCGAGGTGAAGGAGCTGCTCAACCTGTCCCTCCAGGTGCTGACAGATGATGACCTGTCCGCCATGGTCAGCACTATGGAACAGATGGACAGCCTGGAGGATACGCTTCACGGATACCAGGCGGCCATGCAGGACGCCAGGATCATCCGCAACGAATATAACCGGTATAACCAGTATATCTTGGGCCGAAAGGGCCAGGCATATCTGGATGCTGTCAGCGCCACACAGCGCCTGCGCAACCAGCTCCGGGACGCAGAAGCCCTCCACAATGACCTGAACCGACAGTTGGAGGAACAGTTGGACCGGCAACGTCAGTCGGGTACCCGGCTGGAGCAGGCCAAGGCCCAACGGGCAGCCATGGGGGACGACGATCTGTCCGCCAAGGGTGCTCAGTTGAAACAGGCCCGGGAGAGCTGCGCCAGACAGGCAGAACAGCTGAAACAGGGGGAATCCCAGCTCCGAAAGCTAGAGGAGGGGATCTCCCGGCGCGAGGTTCGCCTGCGGACGCTGACCCAGGAATGTGACAACGTACAGGCCGAGGTGCGCCAGCTCTTGTGGAAGCTGAACGGTCAAAACGACCTTCTGTCTCTGGGGCAGGAGCACGACTGCTATGTCCACGGCATCCAGAGGGAGCGGCTGGATGCGGAGCAGCGATCTATTCTTGCCGCACTCCGGCAACGGAAGCAGCAAATTGAGGACGTCCTGCGTGTTCTGCAAAAGGCGGAGGAGGCCAGGGTCATCTACGATCGCACCTGTCAGGCCTTAGATCAGGCCGATGTCTCCGTGAGGAAGGCACAGATCATCCTTCGGGACGCCCAGACTCAGGAGCGGGATGAGCGGGACAAGCTACTGGAGACCTTTACCCGTTGGCGGGGCCGGAACATACAGCTGGACATTTCCCAGGATATCTGGCTGGAGATCCGCCGGGCACTGGCTACTTACCGCGTCCCGGCGGACTGGAGTCCTGTCCGCAACCAGATTGACGAATGTACCCGCATCTGCGATTCCAACCTTCGGGGGCAGTTGCTGCAAGCGAAAACTGCTTTAAATGCCCTGCTAGAGGAGCAGCAGGAGCAGGAGAGGGAATTGGCACGGCTTAAGGTTCAGCCGGAGCCTGTCCCGCCCCGCCGGGATGCGACCCAGGCCACCCGCCTCCAGCTGATGCTGCGGGATATCCCCTGCGCCCCCCTCTATGAGATGGTAGACTTTGCCCCCGGCCTCCCCCAGAGGGATCGCGACCTCCTAGAGGCCCAGCTCACCGACGCCGGTCTGCTGGACGCCCTGGTGGTCCCAGAAGAACATCTGCCGGCGGTTCGGAAGCTACTGGAGGAGTATCCGGATCGCTTTCTGATCCCCGGGCCTGCCGTGGAACAGCCCATCCTCGATCTGATTCCAGACACCAATGGGCGCTTTCCTAACGAAGCCGCCGCCTGTCTGCGGTCCATCTCCCGCTCCGATCTCAACTCCGAAACCGCCCTTCTCCCCGACGGTCGATTCCGCTGTGGCATGGTTCGGGGCTGCAGCCACGCTGAGCGCCCCGCCGGGTTCGTGGGCACCGCCGCCCGGGAGGCCAACCGCCAGCGGCAAATCCACAGCTTAGAAGAGCGGTTGGAGCAGCTGGCCAGGAAGGTGCAGTCCGCACAAGACGAAGTCGCAGATGGTTCCAGGCGGCTGTCCCAGTTGGAGCAGGAGCGCGCCCAGATGCCGGCCACCGAGGATTTGGACCAGGCCATCGCGCTATTGGAGCAGGCCTGCCGGGAGCTGCGGCAAGCCGAGACGGAACAGCAGCGAAAGCTGGCAGACGAGCAATCGGCAAAACAGGCTTGGTCCGCCCTGGAGGAGAAGAGTCTCACGTTAAGTACCGGCCTGCCTTATCAGCGGACGGTATCGGGCTACGAGGAGGCCCGGGAGGCAGCCGGGGAATATCAAGACACCTTGAACGACCTGGAGCGCAGCCGCCAGCAGCTGGACTATGCGGCCCGCTCCATGGAGCAGGAACAGGACACCATTGACGAACAGCGGGACCAGGCGGCAGACCAGAGGAAGTCTAACGACATCGTCCGAAACTCCCTGCAGGTGAGCCAGTCGGCCGCTGACGCACTGCAAGCTTATCTTGATCGGCCGGAAAATCAGGCCCGCGTCCGCCGTTTAGCGGAACTGGACGAAGAGATCAGCCTCCAGGACCGGGAAAACCGGGAGGCAGGCGAGGCATGCGCTCGCCTAAAGGCCGAGTTGAAAAGCTCCAGTGACACTGTTGCGCGGCGAAAAGAGAATCTGTTAAACGCCACCATTGAGGAGCAGGACCTTGAGCGCTATTTTCAGGAGGACCTAGAACTGGGGTTCTCAGGGCTGGGCGAGGGCCTGAATTTGGAGGAGCGCGCCCGGCAGGCGGCCAGCAAGATTCAGCCTGCCGACCGGAAGTATACACCGGAGCATATGGCGGACGCTCTGCGGAGCAATTACCAACGCTCCAACAATAGCCTGCTGGGCTATCACCCTGAGATCAAGCTGCTCTTTGACGCTCCCAATCAGGCTGCCCATCTCCGGCAGCGCCTGTGTATTTTCTTTAAGAAGGGCGGAAAAGAGCTTTCCCTTTACGAGTTTATCCAGTCCCTCCAGGCCGACATCGACTCCACCGGCAGCATTTTGGAGGACCGAGACCGGGAGCTGTTTGAAAACATCCTGACCGAGACCATCAGCCACAAGCTGCGTGCCCGTATCGAGGAGAGCGGCCGCTGGGTCCGTGACATGACTTCCCTGATGGCCACCCTGACCACTTCCATGGGATTGACCTTCAGCCTGGACTGGAAAGAGAAGAAGTCAGAGGGGGACGGGGAGCTGGACACCGCTCACTTAGTCACCTTGCTAAACAAGGACCGGGCCCTGCTCACCCCAGAGGACAGCCAGAAAGTCTCCTCTCATTTCCGGAACAAGGTCAAACGGGCGCGGGAGGAGGCCCATGTCCAGGGGCTGTCGGTCAATTACGCCGATCTAATCCGCTCGGTGCTGGATTACCGGAGTTGGTATGAGTTCCGCCTGTTCTACCAGCGGGGAGAGGATGGAAAGAAGGAGCTCTCTGACCGTGCGTTTAACAAATTTAGCGGAGGGGAAAAGGCGATGGCCATGTATGTCCCCCTCTTCGCCTCCGTCTCCGCCCAGTACCAGAAAGGTGGAGCGTCCTGCCCCCAGATCCTGGCCCTGGATGAGGCTTTCGCCGGTGTGGACGACCAGAATATCAGTGCTATGTTTGAGCTGATGGGGATCCTAGACTTCGACTATATCATCAACTCCCAGGCCCTTTGGGGCTGCTACGCCTGTGTGGCCGATTTGGACATCGCCGAGATGCACCACCCGCCCAATGCCCCGGTAGTCACCATTTTGCGCTACCACTGGAACGGCAAACAGCGGACCTTGGAGGACAATCTATGAATGACCAGGCCAGGGCCTGTGCGGCCTATTTCCAGTCCAGGCCCGGATATCGCCGTATTCTGTCCGAGCTGTTAAAAAAATACCGCAGCTACGGCCGGCCAGCAGGAACCATCCGGCTGGACGACGCAACCCAAGAGGAGTGCGATGCCGCTCGGAGCATTTTTGGCCGTCCTTTCTCCCCGCCGCTGCGGTTCCATGCGGCGCAGTTTGAGGCGGCCCTTCAGGAACTCCGTTTTGGGAAAGTCTCTCTAAAAGAAGTTCTGGAGTCCTACTTTAATACGGAGATCAGAACAAATAGTGAGCTGCGTGAAGCAGAAAACAGCCGCTTTACCACTATGATGACTCAAATATTGAAACAAACAGACAACAGTCTCTGTATCCGATGGCTCCAAACGCTGAAGGATCACCAGGGAGACGGATATCAATTGCCTCGCCGGGAGGCCGCAAAAGACTTGGATGGGACAAGGCACGCTCTGTTGCAGGCCTGCCGGAGCTTGGACCTGCTGGAACAGCGTACGCAGGGCATGGTCCGCCTGGCTGTTCTCAGTGCGCATGCTACCTCAGATCCCCATGCCCTAGACAGCGGAACATTGTGTGGAAAGCTGTTTTTACGTCTTTTGTCCTTCCGTTCCGGGCTGGCAGTACCAGCAAACGCGGAGCAACGGGACAGACTGTACTATGAAAACGGGATTCTGTACGACAGCATATCCAGCCTGGTGACGCAAACGGGGCTTGTCCTCCTTGCGGGAACGGCGGAACACCCTGCCTGCAGCCTCTTCCGCCAAAGGCGAGAGATATACACTTTATCGCTCGCCAATCTTTCCGGGCTGACCGGCGCGCGCAGTCCCTCAGGAAAGGTCTACATTGTGGAAAATGAAATGGTGTTTACCCAGCTCTGCGACCACGTTTCGCAATTTCATTCTCCGCTGATCTGCACCTCCGGACAGCCTTCTGTGGCGGCGCTGCGGTTGCTGGACCTGTTGGCCAGGGAGGGCACACAACTTTTCTACTCCGGCGATTTCGACGGCAAGGGCCTGTCTATTGCGGCGCAGCTGTGCGTCCGCTATCCAAATCTGCTCAAGCCATGGCATATGAAGATAGCTGACTATGACCAGTGCCGCTCAGACATACTGCTGAGCAAGTCCAGCCGCTCATTGCTACAAGGGTGCGTTGGAACGGCTCTGGAAGCGGCCGCGGAAGCAGTCAAACAATTTGACCGCGCCGGGTATCAGGAGCTGTTGATTCCTCTGCTGGAGACAGATCTGACCGAGACGCCATAGTTTTGGAACAGTTCTACCATCTGTGCTGCTTTACTCTTGTTCCCTAGCAGCTCAAGAGCCAGGAGCTGCAACAAATCGAACTCCCCACGCATTGCAGCAGATATAGCCGCTATTAAACCACTTTGCGGAAATGAAGAATCAGTCTCCGCCCGGAGCGAGGTTCCTGATACAGTATTTCCGAAACTGACGCTTTTTTCTATCATCTCTTGGATTTCTTCCGGGCTGCCACCATAGATCCATATCCGCATGGGACTCCCCCCTAAATCTGCATATGAAATAACCATGACGAAAGCCGCTGAAACATACTCCCGCCATATATAATTTAGACGTTAAATTTCCTTTTTATTCTATATCTACTATTAACCAGCTTCATACAGTACATGTTTTCACGAAAGGAAACGCATGAGAGAAGTACAAGTGACATCAGAGGGGTTCAAATCACGCTGATTACTCGTTTTGCACTTCAGCTTTGCGCTGTTTGTGTTTTGTAAGTGACACCAATTAAAAAATCCTGAAGCCCTTGATATAACAAGGATTCCAGGCAAAATTGACCAACCTAATCTGAACAATGACAACAAATTCTTTAGATTAGGTTGGGTCTCTCACCAGATCGCGTCTTTAGAACAAATTATTGAAAACTACCGTAATCAATGTTAAAGGACAAAAGGCCAGCCTGCATGTCTAGATGATGAGGAAATGTTAGCCGTGTTGCCTAACAAGGTAGGGAAAGTTATGCCAAATGTGTCACACAAAAATCCGCATTTTGCTCTGCGTATCGAAGAAGCTAAAATGGATAAGCTAAAATGGATAAGCTAAAATACATAGCAGGTCATAATGGGCGTTCAGCAAATAAGGAGATTGAACAACTGATTTTGGCTCATATTGCAAGCTATGAAAGCGTACACGACCCGATTGTTTTAACAGAGGAAGACTACGATTTTATCCGCAAACGCACAAATCGATAAGGCAGGTTTGTTGTGAAAGAAAGAATGCGTCTTAGCGATCTACGGGAAGACCACGACATGTCACAGCAACCATATCCTAAGAAATGATTAGGCCGCCTGAATTTTTATAATTTAGGCGGCCCTAGTTTTGTGGTCTATTTCCAAAATAAGTATTTATTCGATAAGCGGGCTGTACGAGGGACACGGACTGGAAGATGCGGCGTATCTAGTCGTCGAAGCCATAGTAGATGATTGTGCGACTATATACCGGAGATATGAGTGAAAAAAATATAAGCGTATTTGTGTCTGATCATACACTCTCCTCCTACTATTAAAGTGTTGAGATTGATTTTACAGCGGACTGGGCTCTTAAGAGTCCAGTCCGTGTGTGCCGAACAGAAATGACGTGAAAAAAAGTCGTTGCAAATCTCTTGATGATGGCAGCGGTCTGTTCTGGCTGTTCAGATAACTGCTGTAGCTAAAGTTACAAGCATTGAAGATGTCGTAACAAGTATCGTGGAAAACTATAGTCCAAGAAGTTTTTACCGCAATTATTATTTACCGATCCAACAAGGGTTCTTCATCAGAAGCGGAAGGAGTAGCCGGCGGTGCCTCTTTCACATAGAGGCCGATGTAGCCACCAGGACAGCACGGAGCGGGCAGGGGAGAATGTACGGAGCAGCCCTAGGGAGAGCTGGTGTCCACCAGGAGAGGGAGGGTAGCCAGGAGATCTTGATATCTTCTGCTCTTATATCAGTTCCTAACATAGATAAAGAGTATAAAACGAAGGGGTAGCACTTCTAAGTGCTATCCCTTCGCGTATAGGCGCTTATTTCACAGTTATATAATGAACCCCGCCCCGGGTGGCGACAGGAGGAACATAACCGGCAGGGAAAGTGACTGTAGCAGTACAAGTGACACGGTATTCCATGCCGGATTCCAGGTCTTCTACAGTTTCGTCCATCTCCAGAGAATTAGTATTACTGTCAGAGTCGTAGAACGTCTTCTCGACCTTGCTTGTATTGTCATATACGATAATCAATGTGGTCATTTGGGGGCACGGAGAGGTTGCTTCCAAAAACGACTGCGCCCGAATCTCCCCTTCTGAAGACGACTCGGCTTTAGACACAAGAGAAACTAGAATGTCAGGCCCCTTTGCTTTAGCGGTAGGATCGGAATAAACACCAGTAGTACTTGTTTCGAACCAAGCACTGTACGGATCATCGGGGCCATCAGTGGCGGTTATCGTTCTTGTGAATGTATGGTCATCGTTTTTTCCTAAGATATACTGACTGTCGTAAGCCGCTTTAACATCGCTCGTAAGAGAGGCGTACTCGTCTGGATAGAAATGCTCTAATACGTCTCCATAGGTCGTGCACTCAGTGATGTAGAAAGCATCAGGATCGGGATCAGGAGTGGGATTCGAGGAGGCTACTGCAAATACAGAAATAGAAAGCAATGCAAAGACCAACACAAGACATAAGGGTAAGAAAACCCGCTTATGCTTTAACATGAGAAACCTCCTTGGGCTATTAAACATTATTGCAATTATATCTGGGTGGGGAGGAAAGAAAAACGATTAGATATAGTCCATGGGACCCATTCCTTCCTTTGATTTTGTCGCCATTATTATAAGCACAATCTACAAAAATGGCAATACAAAAAGGAAATCTTGCCAGGACCTCTCCTAACTATTTCAGTTCAGTTTACAATTAAATAGCCTTCTTCTAGGTAATAAAAACATCAAATAAAGTGCAGACGTTCTCTATTCATTGCTGGTCTGATGAAACAGATGAAATAAATCACGCCCCCATACGGGAGCATACAAGATTCCGATTGGGCTTATGGGGCAATCATATCGGGTAAAATAACTCCGGGCATTATAGACTTTATTCTCTCTTACGAGTCTGCTCTGTGTTCTAAAACAGGTACATATGAAAAAATGACTCCATTTTTCATGTGGTGCTGGAACCATATTTCTTCAGTTCTCATTATGGAAGAAAAATCTCAATCAAACATATGGATATCAGAAAAGGAAATATCAGGAGAACAATCAAAATCTTGTTTGGCGAAGACTGGGTTATCATACATTCATTTTAGTTATCACAAACGGTTGTTCTCCCGTAAAAGGAGTGACATCCCAAACCAGAACAAAGGGCGGGATAAACAGATATGGAGGAGAGCGGTTGTCATTGGAGGGAACGGGAGGCGGATGGCTCTTCGGGGATGTCCGCCTCTTTTCAACGCGTGTTGTATGCGGGAAATGTGATGCAGATCCCCAACCCATGCGGGCCAACTTGCCGGAACCGCACCGTTCCGCCGTGCGCCTTTACGATCTGCCACACTAGCTTGAGGCCCAGACCGTGCTCGCCGCCTTGGGTGCTGGAGACGTCCGCCTCCTGGTTCAGCGCCTCCAGTCGAGCGGCATCCATTCCAACGCCATCATCCGTCACTGTGCAGGCGCATCGCCCATCCTCCGCGCCTACCTTAACGGAGATATGGCAGCCCTGGGGATTGTGGACAATGCTGTTGCGGATCAGATTGTCCAGCATCCGCCGCAGCAGGGCGGCGTCGCCCTCTGTTCTGGCAGCGCGGCCCGGATGCTCCTCAGAAAATTCAATCTCATACTGCTCCGGTAGGCCGCTGTTGAGCACCTCGCTTACCGCCTGCCGGCCGATCTCCACCAAATCCACCGTCTCCCGGCAGATGGGCTGGAGGGCGTACTCCAGTTTGGTGGTCAGGTTCAGATCCTCCACCAGGGATTTCAGCCGCTCCCCCTGCCGCCGGATCATACCTGCCTGCCGCCGAGCCTCCGTGGGGAGAGCGTCATCGTCCTCCAGCTCGCTGGCGTAGCCCAGCACCATTGAGAGGGGGGTACGGATGTCGTGGGACACTCCGCGAATCCACTCCGCCCGGGCGTTGTCCTTTTGCATCAGGTAAGCCCCGGCCTGGTTCAGCCCCGCGTTGATCTCCGCCAGCTCCCCGCACTCGTCCAAAGACCGGTAACTGCCCCGGCTCAGGGCTTGAATACCCTGCAGGATGGGGGACATGGCTTTCTCCACCCGGCGGGTGTTCCGTAGCATCAGGAAGATCATCAGCAGCAGGTTGAACACAAAAACCACGATGGCTCCCACCAGGAACATCATCAGGGAGGGAGTCTCCATGGAAAAGTAGTATTTCACCAGGGTGTCCGGGGCAAATCCCACCACCATCAGGGCGCCGTCCTCCCGGCTCCACACTTTCACCGGGTAGTCCTGGAGATACCATCGGCTGAAGGACGCCACCTGGGCGCTGGTATAGGATCGGGGCAGTTCCTCCGGAAGACCCTGCTCCCAGACTACCGTGCCGCTCTCATCCAAAAGCATGGCCCAGGCGTCATGCTCCCGCAGCAGGGCCAGCGCCGTGCCGTCCGCCGTCCAGGTGCCGGCCTGCTCCGTCACATGGCCGGAAACCTCGCGGACAGACAACCCGTTGTCTGTCCCGCTCATGTATCCGGCGATCATGACGCTCAGGGCAAGCGCAATGTTGACCACGAAGAACAGCGTCAAAATGCCAATGGTGGAGAAAATGTAGCGCCGGAAAAACCGCTGCACCGGGTTCACGATTTCGCCCCCTTCAAATTGAGCCGGTATCCCAGCCCCTTGGCTGTCACCAGGGAGACCGGCTTGGAGGGATTTTCCTCGATCTTCTCCCGCAGGTGCCGGATGTGGGTGGAGAGGGTGCTCTCGTAGCCCTGCCAGAACTCGCCGCAGATGGTCTCGCACAGGATACCGGTAGTGACGATCCGACCGGCATTTTCATAGAGCTTCTCGAACAACTGCAACTCCTTTGCTGTTAAGGGCGCACATTCTCCATTCTTCCACACTTCCGCCTTCTCCAGATCCACCGTGGACGCCGCCAGCTCCACCGTCCGGTGTGGCTCCGGGTAAGCCCGGTGAAGGATGGCCCCCGCCCGGAGCAGCAGTTCCTTGGGCAGAAAGGGCTTGGGGAGGTAGTCATCCGCTCCGATCTCCAGCCCCTCGATGCGGTCCTCTGCCTCGCCCCGGGCGGTAAGCATCAGAATGGGCACATGGCTGGTGCGGCGGATCTCCCGCAGAACTTCAAATCCATCCATTCCCGGCATCATCACATCTAAAACGATCAGCGCCGGCTGCTGCTCACGCCAACCCCGGAGGGCTTCCGGGCCGGAGGAGGCAGTCACAAGATCGGTATATCCTGCCCGACGGAAAATCGAGCACAGCATCTCCAAAATATCCAGGTCATCGTCCACGAATAAGATTTTATATTCCATATGGTTTACCTCCCTCCATTGGCTCTATTATACCGCCAAAGCGGGGGTCTGCCCATGTCTTTCAGAAAATCTCAGAGATAAATCAAGGTTGGCTCAGCGTTATCTCAAGGTACGGGTGCTATCCTGTTGGCACAACGTAAAGGAGGGTACCGCTTATGAGCGACTGTATCATCGAAACCAGAGGACTTATCAAACGATACGGGGATCAGGTCAGCGTCTCCAACCTGGATCTCCATGTGCAGAAGGGGCGCATCTACGGTCTCTTAGGACGAAACGGAGCGGGAAAGACGACTACCATGAAGATGCTCCTGGGCCTGACTGCTCCCACATCCGGCACGGTGTCTCTCTTCGGTCAGCCGCTGAAGGGGAATGAAACGCGCATCCTGCCCCGCATTGGCAGTCTCATCGAGTCCCCGGGGTTCTACCCCAACCTGACCGGGACAGAGAATTTGCAGATCTTCGCCCGGCTCCGGGGCCTCAAGAGTCCCAACTACATCAAGAGTGCCTTGGAACTGGTGAACCTGCCCTACCGGGACAAGAAACGCTACGCCCAATACTCCCTGGGTATGAAACAGCGGCTGGCTATCGCCCTGGCGGTGATGCACGACCCGGAGCTGTTGATTTTGGATGAGCCCATCAACGGCCTGGACCCCATCGGCATTGCCGAGGTGCGGGACTTCATTCGGGCGCTGTGCGATGAGCGGGGCAAGACCATCCTGATCTCCAGCCATATCCTCTCCGAGATCGCCCTGCTGGCCGACGACATCGGGATCATCGACCACGGTGTTCTCCTGGAGGAAGAGAGCCTTGTGGAGCTGGAACAGAAAAACGGAAAAGTTCTCCGCTTTACCGTGTCCAACGCGCCGGTGGCCGCCCAGATGCTCCGGCAGGGGATGGGTGTGCGGGATGTTGCAGTGGAGAATGAGCGGGAGTTGATGGTCCGGGATCTACGCCTGGACACCGGCGCGGCGGTGCGGCGGTTCGTAGAAGCGGGGCTGGTAGTGTCCGACGCCCATCTCTACGAGGACACCTTGGAGGACTACTTCAAGCGCATCACAGGGGGTGAGGGCATTGCTTGATCTCCTGCGGTGTGAATTTGCTAAACTGCGGCGCAAGCCCCTGTTCTTTGCCGCCGCTGCCGTATCCGCCCTGCTCCCTCTGGGATGCGCCCTGTTCCTGCCGGATTTTCAGGAGTTCACCAGCGGGGCTGAGGCGGTGGACGGCATGATGTCCACCCTGTTCCAAATGAGCGCCTATCTGCTTTTGATGCCGGCCCTGGTGGTGCTGGCCTCCAACCTGATTTTTGAGGAACAGGACAACGACACGCTGAAAAACCTGATGACGGTTCCGGTGAGCAAGCCGGCCCTGGCCATGGCGAAGATGATGCTGTTACTTCTCTTTGCTATCGCCTTCATGGCGGTAGGGGGCCTGGTGATCTTGTTCATCGTGCTGGCCGCCGGGTGGGAGCCGGTGGGCTTCTTGCGGCTCTTCTTTGTCGGGATCGGCCAGGGGATCATGATGTGGGCCGGGGCCCTGCCCTGTATCCTTTTGGTGGTGCTGCTGAACCGGAGCTACATCATCTCCGTGATCGTCACCTTTTTCTATACTGCCGTCAACTATATCTTCAGCATGAGCGAGATCTTTACCACACAGCCTTTCGGCTTGAACCTGGGGACGCTGCTCCCCGGACCGCTGACCTTTCGCTGGTATTTTCAGTATCTCGACTTTTCCAGCCCGAGTGCCGAGATGGCGGCCCTGCTGGAGCGAATCGGCCCCTATTTTCTGAATACCACCCAGGCGTTTCTGGTGACCGGTGTTGAGGCGGTGGTGTTTCTGGCCCTGATCGCGTTGGTCTACAAGCGCCAGGGCGTCTGAGGAGGTGCAGCATATGTGGAATATCATGCAAACGGAGTGGCGGAAGCTGCGGCGGTGCCAGATCCTGCTGGTGGGCATTGTGGCCCTGGCCCTCTGCCCGGTGGCACAGTACGGCACCCAGCTGATCGTGGACCCGGAGATCCGGGACCCCAACTTTGACTTTGTCCATCTGTTCGCCAATGTGGTGTGGGGCAATACCCAGTTGTTTCTTCCCATCTCCCTGGTGATGATCGGCGGGTGGCTAATCGACCGGGAGAATACCAACGACACGATGAAGAACCTGCTCACCGTCCCGGTGTCCTACCCAAAGCTCTTAGCGGGCAAACTGGCAGTCACCGGTCTGCTGTCTCTGCTGTTTGGCCTTTACAGCGTAGCTGTGACGGTGCTCACAGGAACGCTGGCAGGTCTTCCCGGACTGACGCCTGTGGTGATCCTTCAGCAGGGCGGACAGGTGGTGGCTGCGGCTCTGACCACCTTCCTGGTCTGTATGCCCATGATTTTGGTGTTTGGGCAGATGCGGGGCGCCTATCTGGGCGGCTCCATTCTGACCTTTTTCCTGGGATACTGCATCCTGTTTTTCAAGAGTGGGTTCCTGCTCTCCGCCTATCCCTTCTCCGCGGCGCTGGTGCTGGCTGGCTTTGATATGCAGGCATACAACGGGGCGACACAGGCCCCCAGCATCCCGCTGGCCCTCCTGGGCATGGCGGCCGTCATCGCCCTGACTGCGGTGATCCTACTGGTGTCCCGACCCAGCAACAAGGGAGTACCGGTGAAAACGAAGAAGGCCAAGGGCAGGGGCCGCCGACAGGCAGGAAGGAGGGTTCGATGAAAGAGGACTGGCCAAAGCGGGCACCGCTCCTGCTGTGCGGCCTGCTCTGCACTCTGCTGCTGCCCGGCTGTTCCGAGATGATGCAGACCCCGGCGGACGAAACAGACGCGGTATTGGGCGGCTTGGCAGAGGGGGCGGATCAGGTCACCGATGCCTTGGCGGACGTGACGGATGCAGCCCTCGGCGCCGCGGCCGACGCGACGGATGACTCGGTCAAGAACACCCTTATAGGCACCTACGGCTCGCTGGTGGATGTTGCCGGCTCCTGGGCGCTGACGCCGGCCCGCTCCCTCCAGGGGGAGCGTATTCCGGGCGAGGGTGAATACACCGGTACCTATGAGGCCGACTACGAGGATTTTTCCGGCACGGAGCTGCTCTTTGGCGGCACCACCCTGGACCGGGAGGCCGGGAATACAGTGGAGGTCACCTGCTCTCTTATTATCGAAGAGGGGGAAGGTCGCCGTCTTCCTACGTTCCGGCGCGGAGGAACCGGTGATCCTGCTGTCCGAGAGCGGGGATTACTACGGCACCGTTGAGGTGAGCGGCGGCAGCGCCTATATCGGAGTCTGGGGAGAAGGAGCGAGCGGGAGCGTGTCCATTCAGATTGAGTAATTGGCAGGGAAAACTCCATGCGATGCTTCAGTTCCACTACATCCCAATGATCTTGTTGGAGGAGTATATATGGATATAAATAGAGCTGGACCAAGAATGCCGATTCAGCCCTATTTTGTCTAAAAATTAGCTGCAAAAACCAGGAATATCAGGGCATTCCATAGGAATCATTTCCGTCAGCTCGTCGAGTAACTCAACATTCCAATCATTCACCTGCTACTCAAAACTTGGACCATAGTACAACCAATATTGATGGCAGTCATAGGCATTATTGTGGTTTGTATCGTAGATTATGCTGAATATCTGTATCGTGTTCGCCCAGCTTGAACGGGAAACGATACAGAAGCGGGTGACAGACGCTTACTATTCCCGCAGTCAGCGGGGCTTCAAAATGGGAGGCAAGGCTCCCTACGGCTTCCACACCGAGCCTATCAAAATGGACGGCATCAACACAAAGAAGCTGGTGGTAAACCCGGAGGAAGCGGCGAATATCCAGCTCATGTTTGAAATGTACGCCCAGCCCACAACCTCCTACAGGGACATTACCCGGTACTTTGCCGAACAGGGGATTTTGTTCAACGGCAAAGAACTGATACGCCCCACGCTGGCGCAGATGTTACGCAATCCCGTCTATGTGCAGGCAGACCTTGATGTGTACGAGTTTTTCAAAAGTCAAGGGACAGTCATTGTTAATGACGCCGCCGATTTTACGGGCATGAACGGCTGCTATCTGTATCAGGGGCGAGATGCCCCTTACGCTCATACCGCTGCTGTGGCAGTCTATGATTTGCGCCCTCCAATGCTCCAGCTTTGCCTGGCGTTTCAATTCCCACGCGCCCCTGGTTCCCGGCACCTCACAAAACGAGAATTAATATCTCATAACCTCTTCGCCTTTTAATCCGTCCCTACCTTTGACGGTTACGTTGAAGCCGGCCTAACCGGACGATGAAACAGAACAACCGGCGGCGACATAAACACCTCTTAATAAAAGCCAAAAGCGGCGCAGCATACGAAGAAGTATGCTGCGCCGCTTAGTTGGGTTAGGGTCGAGCCATTCTATTCCTCTGAATCTCATGAAAGAGCAGACACAACAGCCCTCCCCCAAAGCGCATTGTCTTACTCAACAATATTCTCGCACATCCGCATGAGGATGGTGGCAACCTGAGCCCGAGTTGCGTTCCCCTTGGAGGAGAGTGTGGTGTCGCTGGTTCCGTTGATAAGCCTAGTGTCCACCGCCCAGGCCATAGCTTCCCGCGCGTATTCAGAAATGTCACCATAGTCAGCAAATTCCTGAATCTCTGCGTCATCCTGCCCGACATCGTAGCCCTCTTGCACAGCATACCGGTACAGCATCGTCGCAAGCTGTTCCAGGGTGATCTGGCCGTTGGGATTACTGCCGTCGGAAATACCGTTTTCCTTGGCCCAGGCCATAGCCGACTCATACCAGACGTTGCCGCCGGTGGTATCCTGTCCATCAAACCGGGCCAGAACTGTCACCAGCATGGCACGGGTCATCGTGTTGTCAGGCGCAAAGGTATCCTCAGTCGTACCGGCGAAGAGCTCATGGGCACTTGCATAATCAATGGCATCCTCCGCCCAGTGTCCGTCCGTATCCTCAAACTCCTTGGCGTTGTCTACAATGAGCAAGTCTGTAGTCTTATCCACCTGCACCAACATCCCGTCCTCAGTGGGAACGGACAAGCTGATGATCTCTCCGGTATCCGCGTCCACAGCCACCATACCGTAATCCACATCAACAGGGACCGTTACAATAGTTTCATCCACATTTTGGGGAACAGTGACGGTGACTTTCACATCCTCGCCCGGCTCGTCCACGACCCTGATTTTGACGCCATCGGCGCGGTTTTCCGTGGTGGTCACGGTGCCGTCTTTTTCGCTCTTTACCACCAGGGTGGAGCCGTCCTCATATTTCGTGGTTTCCGTGACAGTCCCGGTATTCTTATTCGTAACCGTCGTGGTTGTGCTGCCGTCATCGTTCTTCTCGGTGGTGGTCGTCGTGGAGGAACCGCCAGAAGAAGAACCGCCGCCGGAGGAGCCTCCGCCGCTCTTACGCGTCACAGACACGGTGCATTGTGCGGTCCCGTTCTCCGCGGTCGCGGTGAACGTGTAGGTGGCTGTCTGGTTCGGCAGGCTTGCAGAATAGGTGCCATCCGCTCCGGCAAGCAACGTCTTTTCCGCGCTGCCCTGGTCGTCCGTTTGCTTCACAGACAGATCGCCGGCAGCACCACTCACCGTCAGAGTCACAGTACCGCCGCCCCGCAGGGATGTGGCGCTTGCTTCAATAGAAAGTGTGGGCGCCGTTTCGTTCTCCCAGTGAGCGGTAAAGCTCTTATTGCCGGTGCTGCCCGCAGGGATTACGACTTCCCTGACAGGCTCCGTCACACCCTCGTAGGTCCATCCCAAGAAGGAAGGCCCCGTCTTGGTGGGGGTCTGAAGCACAACTTTATCTTCCACTGTGTAGGTAGCCGGGTTTTGGGAGGCGTTCACGCCGCCGTTCAGATGATAGGTGATTCCATAGCGGATAGCTGCATAATCGGCGGACACACCCACATCAGCGGCAGGCATGATAAATGTATGTACACCGCCGATCACGGTAACTTCAATGGGGACTCCACTGGAGGTCTTCGCCGTTACCGCGCTCAGCTCATAGCCCTTGCCAGGCTGGACCAGAACTTTATCGCCCTCCGCCGCGGCGGAGGTGCCGACGGTAACAATACCGTCGGCAATGGAACCGTCCAGCGCGACATTGTATGTAAGTACCGCTGCGGTAGTAAACTTATCCAGAGGAGGCGCAGGGTCAATACCACTCTTCCAATAAAGTGCCTCTAAAGGATCGGGCTCCAGGGTCTCAATAACTGTACCATCTTCCACATGCCGGCTGGGGCTGGTGACGGAAATATTTCCGCTGACAGCCTTGCCTGCTTCTGCGTTATTGGAGGTTGAAGCGGTCGCGCCCTGTAAAAACGCCTGATTGGTGGAGATCGTGCCAGTTCCGGAAACTGCTGTACCTCCATCTCCCCAGAACGCTTGGCCAGCAACCGCCACCACCTTACCGTCTCCGGTAATTGTACCGTTGTCTAACTGAACAGCAGTGCCGCTGGTGGGGTAGAGCTGTACTTTTGCGTCTCCGCCATAGACGACCAGCACTGCGCCGTCCTCTACCTTCAGCGTTCCATTCCGCACTCTCAGACCGGTCTGTCCAATTTTGTTGTCTCCCGCTTCATCACCCTGAATGAATACTTGACCCTGGACGGTCACATCTCCGGCGGCAACCACCACGGGTTCATTGCTGGTGCGGTCTGCCAAGTTGCCGTTGGCAAGGTAGTTGATATGGGAGTAGATAGCGGCATTCTCCAGAATTGCTCCGTCCTCCAGACGCAGCTGCCCGCAAAGAGAGGACCCAACAAAAATTCCCCCCTGGCCGCCATAGCCGTTATAATTCATAGAGAAGGTTCCGCCGTCCTCGACCTCGATGATGCCCTGTACCACGGAGTCCTGGAGAGTCAGCTTGCCGCCGTTCTCTACCACGATGCGGACACTGCTGAGGATCTCCATATTTACAAAGGTCAGATCGCAGCCGCTGGGAATATAGAGTGTCTGGGGAATTTTATCCGCCAGCACATCATCCCAGGGGATGTCATAGCCGAGATAACCGTATGTGCCGCTGGTGTGGGAGCCATACCAGGCTTTCACCGCTGCTGGGACACGGACACTGTTCTCCTCTCCAGCCACATTGCTGCCAAAGTTCTTAATGGCCCAGGGCTCCATGATGTCCCACATATACCTGCCGTCCTGCGTCTGCTTCAAGTTCTCCAGCTGTAGCCGTTCCGCTAGGGCTTCTTCTCCGGTATAGATCCGGAACGGCAGTGCGTTGCTGGTAGCCGTGTGCCCCTGATTGTCAGCCACAGTAATGGATATCAGATAGCTGCCCGGGTCTTTCGGTGTGCCGCTCAGAGTCAGGGCGCTGCTAATCGTCATGTAGACGCCCTCCATACCGCTCTCGCTGCTTTCAGGCGTCCCGTTCGCTACGTCCGGGACAATAGAAACAAAACACTTGCTTCCATCAATGTTGATATCGGAGGAGTAGTGATCCAGTTCGTCCCAGTCATCTTGGCCGGGCTCGGTTCCTTTTTCCACCAACGCCCCGTAAACGGTGACATCGCTGTTTTTATTGGTGGAAGATCCGCCAGTTGCGCCGGAAACGCCGTCATAATCTTCCTGGCCCACGATGGCAGCCTCGAAAGAGCCCACCAGCTTCACATGAAGCTCATAGTGATCCCCCTGTCCGTCGTTCTCCTCAACAGAGGGATTCTCTCCATTCTGATCAAGTACAAACTTGAATTCCAGTGCCTCATAGCCCTCAGCCGCAATCGTGATAACATCGCCGCTCTTCAGGGTATCCGGTCCAGAGCTGCTGAAGTTATTGATTGCAAACACCAGGCGGTTATTTTCTACATCCGCGTAATATGTGCCGCCAGCGGAAGGTTCAATATCTTTCACTTCCCAGGGCACGCCATTCACCGACACAGAGGTGATCGCGGCAATATAACCCGATGCATCTTCAAACGTAAAATACCAGTGGTATGCGTGCATGATTCCGGCATCATCCGCAATTTTGATTTGGCTGAGTGAAATTTCCGTCCCAGGTTCAGGATCGGGTTCCGTACTGCCGCCGTTCTCAATCTCAGCAGCATACTGGGCATCGCTGCCGCTGCCAGTCTTCGTGAGGTGCACCACCAGGTCCTTGTAACCCTCAGCGGAAATCACAACCGTAGTGGGCGCAGTGAAATCCTCCGTGATCTGGAGGACCGTCGGCATCGTCTCACTATTTATGTCCGTACCAACAGTCCACGCTTTGCTCTCCATGCTCAGGGATGTTTCCCGCTCGTAGATTTCTCCGTCAACGCTAACCTGAGTAATTTTTTTCAACCAGGTCTGGGGATCTGTATCCTGACCGAAGTCCAGGTAAACAGTACTCGTAAAAATTGACGAATAATTATATTTCGCTGTCACTGTCGTGGGCGGATTCGATTCACCAGAGGATTGAGAGGCCCGGAACGCAGCGGATACCGTCACATTCCCTGCAGGCATTACGAATGTGTACCCATCTCCGGTTTTCTCGGTACTTACTGTTGTATCATCATCCTGTCTCACGGTCAGCGCATCCAGCTCATAGCCGCTGCTCGTCTGGACTGTCACAGTGATGGCGGCCCCCGCTGTGGCCTCCTGAGAGGAAACCGCTACGGCGCCGTTCTCAGCATCTTCCACTGTAATGGAGTACACTTCTTCCGGCTCTGTCGCTCCATCCACCACTTCTGCGGTGTAATTTTCTTTATTTAATTTGAGAGTCAGATCGCTATAACCATCTGCGGAGATAACGCAGATGGCTGGATTTTCTGGAAAATCCTCACCGATCAACACATAGTAAGAGTCATACTCGCCCGCACAAATATAATACGTTTCGTTGTTCCATACCGAAGTAGAATAGTCTGTCCTTGTCCACTCCTTGCCGCCTACACTGACATTAGTAATGCTGTTTAGCCAAGCTGCATCACTTGATGAAAAAGTCAGTCTGAAATCGGAACCGAGATTTGAACCGGCAGTAAAGTTCGTGGGAGGAACTTCCTTCTCACCCGCAGGACCACTGTCCTCTCCGTCTTCGCCGCCATCACCGCTGTCCTTGACTTTTGCGGTATAGCCATCGTTGCCGCCCGCTGTCAGCTCCACGGTCAGGTTAGAATAGCCCGCAGCAGAAATCACAACTGTGGCGGGAGAATCCTCCACTCCGGAGAGTTCAATTCCCGCATAACTGCTATAGACTCCCGACAGAGAGACTCCAGCCCTCCAATATGGTTTGGCAGGGAAAAAGGAATCATTGCCATCGTTGTATTTCTCACCATTGACCTCTACACCGTTAATGGCATCGATCCAATCAGCGTAGTCGTCGCCAAACTCTAGTCCAATAGATCCGGAATAAGCGTTGGCGCTTACCGCATAACTTACTTCCTCCGGCAGATTCGCACCTGCATCCACTGCCGCCGCATTGACAGCCAATGAAGCAAGCATAGACACCGACAAAAATAATGCCCCCAATTTGCGAAGAACTCTCTTCATCATTTAGCCTCCTTTACAGCTTGCCACCATTTTTTAGGTGGCGAAAATGAAGCTGGCCTCCAAGCCATACACAGGAAATTGCGGGTTGAAAACTGCCTCCTTTCCGTGTTATAATGCAGACCGTCCTGCATTGGGCTATTTTGTTTGCACAATAGTTAGTATAAGCTAACCAAAGCGTAAAACAAAACGGCTCCGGTGCCATCTGTTACCCTAACAGTTAGCTATTACTAACCGTTACAAAGCAGAAGTATATACACTCAGGGAGGATTTGTCAATGGAGATTTCTATTTTGGGGACTGGCTTTATACTGCGGGAGGAAGCTAGACTATGAAGCGGTTCTGGCTGATTATTCCCCTTGCTCTATGTATGTTCGCTGGTTGTACAGGTACTGTTTCCGAACAGCCCCAGACAAATTCTTTTTTTGCTATGGACACGGTTATGGATCTTACTATATATGGGAATAAATCTCTGCTGGCAGATGTAGAAACTTTGATTTCTGATTTAGAAGAAAAGGTTTCCGTGACGGATGAAACCAGCGAACTTTACACGATCAACCAAACCGGCACCGGTACACTGACAGGTTCCGCCGCAGAGTTGATGCAGTCCGCACTTGCTATGTGTCAGCGTACCGGCGGCGCATTGGATATTTCAATTTATCCGGTCGTGCGGGCCTGGGGCTTCACCACGGAGAGCTATCAGGTGCCAGAGGCGGAAACCCTGGAGGGGCTGTTGGCCCATGTGGATTACACACAGATCCGATATGACGCCGAAACCGGCGCCGTGTCTGTGCCGGACGGTATGGAAATTGACCTGGGCAGCGTTGCCAAGGGATTTGTTGGTAGCCGGGCTGCTCAATACTTGAGGGAAAACGGCGTGGATTCCGCTTTGTTGAACTTGGGCGGCAATGTTCAGACAGTTGGCTGCAGGCCGGACGGCGATCCCTGGAAGATCGCGGTCAAAGCCCCTAGAGGTGGCACACCGATGATCGTTCTCTCTATTCAGGATCAGGCGATGGTCACGTCTGGCGGGTATGAACGCTATTTCGAGCAGGACGGGAATACCTACTGGCATATCATGGACCCTGCCACCGGCCGCCCGGCAGAAAGCGGCCTGACCTCCGTCACCGTTGTGGGAGACAACGGCCTGGCATGCGATGGGCTTTCCACCGCCCTGTTTGTAATGGGATTGGAAAAGTCCGCTGCCTTGTGGCAGGAGAGCGACGACTTCGAGGCGGTCTTTGTGACCGCTGAGGGCGATATTTACATCACCGCCGGCCTTGAGTCTAACTTCGCTCTGACGGAAGATCACCAAGACGCTGTGGTGCGCGTGATTGAGAGATGATAAAAGGGAACAGGACTCCCAGTCATCTCTTTTCCTATCTGGCATGGAGTGGTCTTTTGCGGAAGGAGGAAACCATGCTGAACAAACACAGATATAGTATCAGCTTTCGAGAAAGAAAAAACTGACGGCACGCTTCAGAAATAGTAGTGTGCAGACTATCTTCCAGTGGAGTACCAGGGCAGGGGACGGCTTTTGTAGCTTTTGTAAGCCGCCCCTGCTCTGCTCAATTTCAGAAAGAGTTAATCGGATGGAAATGATAGTTTATTTCAGAAATCACCAAGCGCCGCTTGACGATTCTCCTGTGAAGCTGTATAATTTCATTTGGTTAGCTATCACTAACCAAATGAAATTATGAATGGAGGTATTCCTATGTCCCTGATTCAAAAAGAAATTGCCGATTTCTCTGTCCAGTGCTATCAAAACAACGCGTTCCGCACCGTCGCCAAGGCGGATGTACTGGGCAAGTGGAGCGTGTTTTTCTTCTATCCCGCTGACTTCACCTTCGTGTGCCCCACGGAGCTGGAGGACTTAGCCAACCTCTGCGAAAAGTTCCAGGCCATCGGCTGCGAGATTTACTCCGTTTCCTGCGATACCCACTTTGTCCACAAGGCGTGGCATGACACCTCGGAGCGCATCCAAAAGATCCAGTATCCCATGCTGGCCGACCCCACACATTGTCTGGCGAAAGATTTTGAGGTCTACATTGAGGCCGACGGTGTGGCGGAGCGCGGTAGCTTCATCGTCAACCCCGAGGGGAAAATTGTGGCCTATGAGGTCAACGCTGGCAATGTGGGCCGGAACGCCGACGAGCTGCTGCGGAAGGTGCAGGCCTGCCAGTTTGTAGCGGAGCACGGAGACGAGGTTTGCCCGGCGAAGTGGCAGCCCGGCGCTGAAACCCTGAAGCCCAGTCTGGATCTGGTGGGACAACTCTAAACCATGGAACAGACGGCAAATTTTTACGATGTCGTGGTCATCGGCGGCGGTCCTGCTGGGCTCACCGCCGCCCTCTACCTGGCCCGGGCCCGCTACCGGGTGGTGGTCGTGGAGAAGGACCACTTCGGCGGACAGATCACCATTACCTCGGAAGTGGTGAATTATCCCGGCGTAGGCAGGGCCAGCGGGACGGAGCTTACCGAGACCATGAGAAAGCAGGCAGAGGGCTTCGGCGCTGAATTTTTGCTGGCCGAGGTCATCGGGCTGGAGCTCTCCGGTGATGTAAAGACCGTCCGCACCGGCCGGTGGGAGTTGAAGTGCTTCGGTGTTCTCCTGGCCACCGGCGCCCATCCCCGTATGGTGGGCTTCCAGGGTGAGGAGCAATTCCGCGGCCGGGGCGTGGCCTACTGCGCCACCTGCGACGGGGAGTTCTTCACCGGGAAGGATGTCTTTGTGGTGGGCGGCGGCTTCGCCGCGGCGGAGGAGAGCGTGTTCCTCACCAAGTACGCCCGCCATGTGACCATTCTGATCCGGGGAGACGACTTCACCTGCGCCCAGGCAACGGCGGATGCAGCCAGAAACCACGAGAAGATCGCTGTCCTCACCAACACAGAGGTGGAGGAGGTTTCCGGCGACACCGCCCTCCGCTATCTCCAGTACCGGAATACCAAAACCGGCCAATCGACCGAGCATCGTGCGGTGGACGGCGAGACCTTCGGCGTGTTCGTCTTTGCCGGTTATGAGCCAGCCACGGAGCTGGTGCGCGGCTTGGCTGAATTGAATGACCAGGGCTATATCCTGACAGACCGGAGCCAAAAGACGACTGCGGACGGACTGTACGCGGCCGGCGATGTATGTGTCAAGCCTCTGCGGCAGGTCGTCACCGCCGTGGGAGAAGGCGCCCTTGCCGCCACGGAGCTGGAACGCCTGTGTGCCGCCATGCAGGAAAAGACCGGCGTACATCCCAAGGCTCCGGTGAGCCGGGCAGAAAAAACGGCGGCTTCCGCTGAAACAGGCAGCGCCCTTTTTACGGGGAATATGCTGGCCCAGCTCCATACGGTATTTGCCCGGATGTCCTCGCCTTTGACCCTGCGGCTGCATCTAGACGAAACGCCTCTTTCCGCTGAATTGAAGCAGTATATGGAGGAGCTGGCGGCACAGAGCAGCAAGCTCACAGTGGAAACAGGTCCAACAGAAGGAATTGACCACCTGCCCTGTGTCCGGGTCTGTCGGCCGGATGGGGGCTGGACAGGCCTTGCCTTCCACGGAGTCCCTGGCGGCCACGAGTTCACCTCCTTCGTCCTGGGCCTCTACAATGCCGCCGGGCCGGGACAGGCTCTGGATGAAGATACAAAAGCAGCAATCCAGTCCATCCAGAAGCCCATCAAATTAGAGCTTCTGGTTTCCCTCTCCTGTACCATGTGTCCGGAGCTGGTGACGGCGGCCCAGCGGATCGCCGCGGAAAATCCCCGTATCACCGCCCAGGTCTATGACTTGAATCACTTCCCAGACCTGCGGGAGAAGTATCAGGTCATGAGCGTTCCCTGCCTGGTTGTCAATGATGGGGAGCAGGTATCCTTCGGCAAGAAAAACATCCGGCAGTTGTTGGAACTCTTAGCATAGCAGGGAAGCCGCGTTGCGGGCCGTCTGGTCTGCAACGCGGCTTTCTTCATCAAAAAGGGCTTGTGGAACAGAGACTTTTGGAGTATTCTCTAGTTACCAACAACTAACCCGCAAAAAGGCGTATCACTATGAAGAAATCAGACTTGGACTTCTGGCAGGGAATGGCCGCACATTACACCAAATTCATGCGGCGCTCAGCACCGGTATATGCAGAAATCTGTAATCGCATTCGTCCGCATCTTACCCGGGATATGAATGTACTAGAATTGGCCTCCGGCACAGGTCAGCTATCCTTTCCCCTGTCTCCGTATGTCCGGCTGTGGGAGGCCACCGACGTCTCTTCCAGTATGATCGCGGAAGCGAAGAAGCGGACCGGATCTTCCCGGCTCCACTTCTCGGTGCAGGACGCCGCCCATCTGCCGTAATCTTCGGAAACCTTTGACGTGGTGATCGCAAATGCACTGCATATCTTACCGGAGCCGGACAGGGTTTTGCGGGAAGCTCGGAGAGTCTTAAAGCCGGGCGGGTGGCTATTTGCTCCTACCTTTGTCCACGCCGGGGGAAAACTGGCCAGGCTGCGGACCTAGGGCATGGAGCGGACCGGCTTTCGTATCTACCACGCCTGGAACGCCGGGGAGTTTATTGCGTATCTGTCTTCACATGATTTCTGGGTAGTGGAACACGCCCTGCTAGGAGGGCGTGTTCTGCCTGTGTGCTATGCGGCAGGCAGGAAGTAGTTGACGCAAAATGGATAGGAGATGACTGTGGGCACTATATGTCGGCGGCCTTGCGTCCCCTGATAACAGAGAAGGATTATATCCCTGTTTTTCTTGCTGTTGATTGCCGAAAGATGGAGCAGAAACGAAACCCGCCCCTCTGAGCGAGTGCTCGGAGAGGCGGGTTTTTGTGGGGCTGATTTTTCTGCGGATATGCTCACAGAGTCCAGCGGCTGGACTCCGTTCGTTCGGACACGAAATCCAGGTAAATGCCGCCTTCTGGATTAGATCATCGTATAAAAGCGGAACCATTGTGCGGCCTCAGCCACTGCCTATGCAGACCAAATCCCCATAGCGAAAGCAGGGGGCGTTCAGCCACGTATGATGATTCACAGAAATACGGGAAGAGGCATCGCATATTTACGATCCCTGCTTATTTGATTGCGTCCTTCAGGGCTGTATCGGCCCTGAATACCGGGGCTGTTAGCGCCGACCCGACTTAACTGCTAAATTGGGGCAGTGCTAACTATTACCTTTAATCCCTTCCTAAACTGGGAGGAGCTTTGTGGTCTGACAGATGCAGAAATTGGAAACCGCTTGCTCTGGATACAGCAGCAGCTAAAACCGTCGCGAAAGGCCTGACCAGGATATTTTACAAGCACTTTACAGTTTCCTGGAGGATAAAAAGGTTACCTTTCGGTAGAATATCACCGATATTTTCTAAGAAGGGACCAAACAATATGAAACATAATTTGCACCGACGATTCACAACAGGCCTTCTTGCGCTCACAGTGCTCTTGGGAGGATGTCCGGGAGCGCTGGCGGCGGAGGCCGGTGAAGAATTCAAGAAGGGTATCGAGGCGGTATCCGACTGGCTGAGTACACCGGCGCAGGAACTGGACCAGGTTGATGTGGCCGCAGACTGGAAATTTGGTGAGCAGTTTACCACTGGCAGCATTTCCGATGGCAGCCTGATCATCGAGGACCAGAGCGGCAATGACAATGACCTGAAAATGCAGCTCTATGTAAACAGCCAGCTTACCGCAGACACCGGAGCCGCAGACTGGGAGAACTACCTCTCTTTCTCCGACGAGAGCATGACCGGCGAGGGCGGCAGCCTGGTGTTCAATGGAGACGACGGCACGAAGGATAAAGGAAATCGCACAGGGGCCGACTTCATTACCGTGGAAGACGCTCCTATCAACGACGAGGAATTTGAGAACGGCTATACCCTGGAGTTCCTCTATTATTTCCCCGAGGACTGGACCGCCGCTGACCAGTGGATGAGCCTCATTGCCCGACAAGGCTCCGACGGCGGCAATCCGGAGGGCGAGCAGGGCACCATGTACGCCTCCATCTCCAACTGCAAGGAGATCCAGTTCATCACCGGCAACGCGGCCGGCAACCACACCATGTCTTCCGCGGCCTGGTCAGTGACTATGGACCAGGGCGGCGTGTGGTACCACATCGCCATTGTCTCCGACGGCCACGAGATCGCCACCTATGTCAACGGCTGCGAGGCATTCCGGGACTACGTGTCCGACGAGATGGTCGGCATGTACGCCGACCCTGCGGACGGACGGTTCCGGGTGGGCTCCTCTTGGTGGAAGGATGGCGGCCAGACCCTGGACAAGTTCCTCCAGGGCAGTCTGCAGGAGATCCGCATCTCCGGCGAGGCCCTGGACAAGGATCAGTGGCTGGTCCCCAACCCCGAGGACTATGTGGGCGAGTTCGGCAGCAACGAGGACTACACCCTCCGGAATGAGGACAACTACAACATCGTCCTGATTCCGGACACCCAGAACACCGTGGAATTCCGCCCCGACGTGATGGACGCCGCCATTGACGGCCTCATTGACAGCGCCGACGAGCTGAACGTGGCCGGCGTCGTCCACCTGGGCGACGTGGTGGACGACAACAACGACGATGCCCAGTATGTCAGCGCTCGGGATGCTTTCTACCGCCTGCCCGACGCGGGGGTAAAGTTCCTGATCCAGATGGGCAACCATGACGGCTGGACCAGCGGCACCCACAACTATTACAACAGCTTCTCCGGCAAGAGTACTGCCTGGACCCGCCGTACCAGCTGGTACCTGACCCAGTCCCCCAACGGCGACGGCAACAGCTCCTATATGTTCCTGCGGGCGGGGAGCTACAACTACTTGATCATCTCCCTGTCCTGCTCGGGCAGCGGCTCAGGCAGCAACAACAACACTGCCTGGAACAGCGAGGATGAGGAATGGCTCCGCTCCGTGCTGGAGGAGTATCCCAACTGCCCCACCATCGTAACCACCCACGACCTGCAAAACTGCTCTGACACCCAGCCCAGCTCCATCAAGCTCAGCAGCCAGGGCAGCAAGCTGTGGGACATTGTCAAGGACTATGACCAGGTCTTTATGCTGGTGGGCGGCCACAGCCACGGCTCCGGCGTGGAGACGCTGACCAACACCAGCGGCAAGCAGGTCATCTCCATCCTCACCGACCTGCAATTTGCCTACAACGGCGGCAACGGCTGGTTCCGCTACCTGGAGTTTGACGAGAGCGCCGACAAGATTTATTACTCCATCTACTCCCCCTACGCCGCCTCCCTGGACGAGAGCGAGAAGACCTTCTTTGACGTAAACTTCCTCACTGGCCCTGGCAATGAGGGCGAGATTGACATTGATTTTGACGAGCGCTTTGCCGGCATAGCCCGCGAGGAGCAGACGGCTCAGAGTGAGGGCCAGTGGATGACCGGAGAGTACCACACCCACACCGGCCAATCCAAGGACGCCACCTCCGCCTTTATGTCCCTGCCCAACGTACTGGCCGCCGCCTTCCGCAACGAGGAGGTGCTCCAGGGCGGGGACAACAGTGCCGCCCGGTTTGGCAACCTCCAATATGGTGATGCCTTTGACTTCCTGGGCTTGGCCGACCATCTGCGCCAGTCCTATAACGGTGTGGACGGTCAGGGCAACGGCCAGTACGACACCGCCTTCTATGTGGCAGTACAGACCCAGATCCGGGAGCTGGAGAAGTTGCAGGTGAAGGGCGAATATACCGACAAGTTGCTGAACACCGGCTTTGAATGGGATATGCCCGGTCTGGACCACGCCAGCGTGGGAATCCTGGACGAGAACGGGGAAGCTGACCTCTCCGGCATCCACGCCTTTGAGTGGCTGTATGCCAGCCAGGGCTCCGGCGACGACCCCACCAGCCTGTTTGCCCTGGACGAGAAGAGCGACGATATGGACGAGCAGGCGCTCTATGGCGACCGCAAGCACGACGGACGGCCGGAGACGGCCTATGAGGCAGTAGCCTGGCTGGAGGAGCACTACCCTGGCAGCTATGCCCTGCCTAACCACCCGTCCCGCCACAACGGCGGGAGCGGGGAGGTGAACATCTAAAAATGTCTCCCTC
>OBXM01000476.1_pt1 | contig 40579 bp, 49 predicted proteins | sample 1538141 | NCBI WGS metagenome assembly OBXM01 (sample SAMEA2580153, study PRJEB22360) | human gut metagenome | biome: human gut; feature: human-associated habitat; material: faeces | place: Denmark | collected 2008/2010 | reverse complement strand
TTTGATGCTTCGATCTTTAAAGAAATTACGGGGATTGATGTAAATTAGGAAATTAGAATTTAATTGAGAAAGGAGGACGGAGTGCCGGCCGGCAGTGAAAGACGTCTTACTCCTTTACGATTATGAGTTTAACATTTATAGATTTTTTTGCCGGGATCGGAGGGTTTCGGCGTGGTATGGAACTGGTGGGACATAAATGTGTTGGGTTCTGCGAGTTCGACAAATTTGCAGTTGCAAGTTATACCGCCATGCACCTGCTGACGGAAGAACAGCGAAAACACATAGCAGAGATAGAAGCACCGCTGAAAAAGAACGGTGCAGTAAATTTTAATAAAAGGCAAAAAGAAATTTTAAAGGAGGAATACAAGAATGGAGAGTGGTACGCAGACGACATTAGAAGAGTGGATGCCACAAGCATGCCCAGAGCAGACGTGTGGTGCTTTGGATTCCCATGCCAGGACATTAGCATCACAGGAAAACAAAAAGGATTTAAAGGAAACCGCAGCAGTCTATTTTTTGCAGTTACAAGACTTCTTAGGGCAGTCGAAGAAAAAAATAGACCCGAGTATTTATTCATCGAGAATGTTAAGAATCTTCTTTCTGTTAATCGAGGATATGACTTTGCCAGACTTCTCGTTGAGTTGGACGAAGTCGGGTATGATGCGGAATGGGAAGTTCTCAACTCGAAAGACTTCGGAGTACCGCAAAACCGGGAGCGGGTGTTCATTGTTGGACATCTTAGAGGACGAAGTACCAGAGAAGTATTTCCTCTCAGAGAAACAGGCGGAGTATATAACCAGACCAGAGAAGAGTTGTAAACCTGTGGAGATAACCCCAACATTAACGGCGAGAGGACCGTCACGGGGACGGGGAAACAATTCGCCCGTACCAGGGGTAAAATGCTTAAACATAAAAGACCAATCTGGAAAAGAGAGGTCACAGCAAGACAGAATATATTCGACTGATGGAATAATGACTGCTTTAAACAGTCAGCTAGGAGGTCGGCATAATATTGCCATTCCAGCGCTTACCGCACAAGACCGGCATGGTGTAGTTGTAAAAGAAGCAACCAAAAAAGGATATGCACTTGCAACTACAGGGGACAGCATTAACCTGGAGCAGCCAAACAGCAAGACCCGGAGAGGACGTGTTGGGAAAGGCGTAGCACAGACACTTACAACCGGATGCAAGCAGGGGACACTGGATGGAACTAGAATCCGTCGATTGACACCGAAGGAATGTTTTAGACTACAGGGATGGGAGGACGAATATTTCAAACGGGCGGCCATGGTGAACTCGGATAGTCAAATTTACAAGCAGGCTGGGAATGGGGTTACAGTGCCTGTGATAGAAACGATTGCAAAGCAGTTAAACTGCTATTTAAATTAAGATTTAGGAGGTAGGAATGAGAAATCTTAGAGGACGAGCGAAATTAAGAGGGGTTCCGCTCGACGATGATTGTAAAAAAGCCCGGATCTCATGTCATGAATATGGACCGGATGATAATAGAAAATTTTGTTATGGGGTTTATGAATTTCCGTATGAAATAGCAGAAAAATGTAGGAAATGTGGGGCTTATGCTATTAATGCAGAGCCACCAGAGAATTAATTTAAGATTTAAAGGAGGAATTTTATGAAAGCAGCATTGATCATAGATATGCCGGAGTATTGCCATGGATGCAAATTTTGGTTTGCAAAAGCGGAAGACCCGGTAAGATATAGGTGCATGGCGGCACAAAAATATATAGAAAATTTGGGCAGCAAACCAAATTGGTGCCCACTCCGGGAATTGCCAGAGAAAAAGACAGAAGTAAAAGAACGCAAATGCGAAGGAAGTACAAAGGGAACATGGAAAGTTCCGGTGCCGGAAAATGTAGGCTGGAACGCCTGCTTAGATGAGATTATGAAACAAAGTTTAAAATTTTGCTGACCTATCGGCTATACGGGGCAAGGACGAACGAGGGACCTTGTAAAAAATCTCAGGAGCAAAAACCTGATAGGAAATAAAAAAGAGGGTGAGCTGATAACGCGCCGAGAAAGCAACGGGAGCGCCATGCCAAAGTTGGACGGCAGCCGGGGCCGTTGATTGGGCAAGAGCCAAAGCTGGGAGCCAGCACCGGCAAACTTAGGATTTGAGGAGGAAATTATGGATAATTGGACAGTCGATTTCTCTCAAAAGGAGGCAGAAGATATTTTCAGCAGCTATTATGGGGAATGTGAAGATGGATACACAGAAAGGGAACTCAAGGAAATCATTTTAGATTTACTTGGCGTGGAAGAGGATCATAACTTAAAAATTTAGGAGGGATCATGTGAAAATTAAATCACAAGAAGGGGTCGTATACGATGTACACGAGATTGAGACGAGCGGCCTAAATATAAAATGTTTAGATAATAAGAATCCAGAACAAAAATATATACTTGGTAAGTACCGTGACAAAAAAAGAGTTTGTGAAATCTTTTCAGAAATCACAACAAGTGGGTGGAACAAAACCACTGATCTGTATGAGATGCCAATGAACTAAACTGAGATTTTATAAAGGAGGCCATGGTGGAACATATAAAACACGATTTAAAAATATTGCCGGAATACTATAAGGATGTGGAATCCACAATAAAACGATTCGAGATCAGAAAAGATGATAGAGATTATAAGGTTGGGGACATCTTTGCGCTGCGAGAGTGGAGCCCAGAGACAGGATATACAGGCAAAGTGTTTGTAAATATTATTAGATACGTCCTAAGAGATTGCCAGGAATATGGTCTTATGGACGGATATTGTATATTTTGCTGGTAGAAAGGAGACTAGAAGAGTGGCACTGAGTAAAGACATACTTATCCAATACAGCGATATGAAAGAAGAAATAAAAGACCTCCACCGGAGAATAGAGCAGCTAAAGAGGGAATTGTATAAAATGGAAGAAGAAGGGACGGTAAAGGATACTGTCACCGGGGGCATGGGCGGAACACAGCACTTTGTTGTAGAGGGGCTGCCAGCACCAGCACTACGCAGAAAGGCATTGCAGATCAAAGCCAGGAAAGAAAAGGCGGCAAAGATGGAAGGGGAACTGTTAGAACTTGTGTGCCAGGTAGATGACTACATAAACGGCATGCCGACCAGTGAGCTGCGAATCATGTTCCGGTTTTATTATATAGATAATTTGTCCTGGCCCCAGGTGGCGATGCGGATGAACAACATGTTTCCAAGACGGCGGATTGCCTATACAGACAAGAGCTGCCAGAAGAAACATGAAAGATTTTTAAAAAAAGTTTCATAATGTCGCTCCATGTCGCCGCAAAATATATTATAAATATAATAGAGCAACTAGAATAACTATAACAGTTGTTTTTCTTGCTTCCTCTTAACGTTTTATGCTGGATGTCACGGTGGCGCCGCTGTGACACCTAAGCTAAACAACAACGCAAGGCGTATTAAAACCTCTATAATTATTTACATATACTCCGGTATCTCTAAGGTATCGGGGTATTTTTATGCGGACATTTAGCTCAGATGGTAGAGCAATCGGCTCATAACCGATATGTCCAGGGTTCGATTCCCTGAGTGCCCATTCGGAACTATAAAACAACAAAGCAGAGGAGGTGAGCCTTTATGGCGCTTACAGAGAAGCAAAAAAAATTTGTAGAGGAATATGTGCGGGACCTGAACGCCACAAGGGCTTACAAGGCTGCATACCCGACAGTACGAAAGGATGCATCCGCAAGAGCCAATGCAAGCAAGCTACTAGCAAAAACTAACATACAGGCGTATAAAAACGAATTGCTGGAGGAGTTACAGTCACAGCGCATCGCCAGTGCCCAGGAGGTCCTTGAGCATCTTACAGCAGCAATGCGCGGCCAGATCAAAGAGGAGGTTGTGGTCGTAGAGGGCACAGGGGATGGAGAGAGTAGCGCAAAAATCGTAGAGAAGCAAGCAGCAGAGAAAGACCGGCTCAAGGCCGCGGAGTTGCTTGGAAAGCGGTATAGCCTGTTCACAGACAAGGTGGATATCTCCGGTTCTCTTGAGACCGAGAAGACCAAGCTCGACGATCTTATCGAACAAATGCGAGGTGGCAGCGGGTGATGACAGACAACCGCCTGCTGCTGTCTGAAAAGTATAAGGCGTTTCTGAGATGCGATGCCCCGGTGGAGTTTCTCGAAGGAACAACCGCAGCGGGAAAAACCACAGTCGGGCTGTTCAAGTTTATACTCAAATGCGCAGAAAGTCCTAAGAAGCTGCATATCCTTGCAGCAGATGACACAGGAGCAGCAGAAAAGAACATAATTCAAAAAGACCTCGGGGTCCTAGATGACTTCGGGGCCCTGACAGAGTACAGAGGAAATGGATCAGGGGAGTATAAGATGCCCCACATCCTCCTTCATACGACAGGGGGAGATAAAATTATCTTCGTTGTCGGATATGGCAACAAGGCAAAGTGGAAGGACGCCTTGGGAGGTCAGTACGGATGCCTCTATATCGACGAGATCAACACCGCCGACATAGAGTTTGTCCGAGAGGCGTCAATGCGATCCGACTACCTCTTGGCAACCTTAAACCCAGACGATCCAAACCTGGACGTCTACAAAGAATATATCAACTGTTCAAGGCCTCTCCCGGAGTGGGAAGACGAGACCCCGGAGGAGATCAGAGCAGAGTTACGCGAAGAACCGAAACCCGGCTGGGTGCACTGGTTCTTTTCTTTCGCGCACAATTTGGGACTGCCGAAAGAGAAGCTCGAGAGGATCGTACAGAATACCCCAAAGGGTACGAAAATCTGGAAGAACAAAATACAGGGGCTACGAGGGAAGGCTACCGGGCTTGTCTTTCCGAATTTCAATCGCAAGGAGCACGCCGTTTCTGCTGCCTGGGTAAAGCAGCAGATGGCAGATGGAAAGCTCAGGTTTAAGAAGTTCACAGCAGGATTGGATACCTCCTATTCGACAAAGTCTCCCGATACAATCGCAATGATCTTTCAGGGGATCACGACAGATCGGAGGCTGATTACTCTGTCGGAGGAGGTTTACAGCAACGGTCAGCGCAAGGAGCCGCTAGCGCCTTCGGACACTGCTGTCCGATTCACCGAGTTTCTGGAGAAATGCCGCCAGGAGTGGGGGTTTGCGAGGAATGTCTTTGTCGACAGCGCAGATCAGGCAACACAGACAGAACTCCGGAAGTACAAACGGCTGCATGGCAGCATGTACTCCTTCGTGGACAGCTACAAAAAAGTCAAGATCCTGGACCGGATTAATCTCCAGGTCGGCTGGATTCAGCAGGGATGCTACTTGGTCGTGGATACCTGTACAGAGCATCTGTCCGAACTGGATCGGTATAGCTGGGATGAAGACAAAGACAAACCAGAAGACCGGAACGACCACACGATTAATGCGAGCCAATATGCCTGGATTCCTTATCGAGGCCTGATCGGGTATGAGGAGGTAAAATGACTGACAAATTAGAACGAGTAGAAATCGACGTTGCGAACGGAATCTGTAAGATCAACGGGAGGACGATCGAGGACAATATTTCGGAGCTGCACATACAGTTTGTTCACGGGGTGTGGACAATACAGCGAACAAGCACATATTTGGGATCTATCGAGTTCCCAGCAAAGAAGGGATAAGCATGGAAGTAGTTAATTTGGTGCTTATGTGGATATTTCAGCTTGCCAGGCTGGGATTTATCTGCATTACGACCCTAATAGCATTAATGATATTGACAGATTGGAAGAACAAAAAATAAGGAGGCCGCAAAGTGGGATTGATACAAAGAGTAGGGGATAGCATCCGGCGCGGGTTCCGGAGCTGGCTAAACATCACCCCGAGTAACCCGTACAGCATACAGATTACCGAGGTCATGGACTTTGAACTTTCTGCGATCCGAAACCGGATTTGGTACCGCGGGGATGGAAATGAACTGGAACAGATGTACCAGCAGAGCCCCGAGTACGCAGACAAATATAAATTCTGGGCTTGCCGTTGCACACCGGGGATGGAAATGCGGAAGATCCACACCGGACTCCCCGGGATGATCGTCCGGATCCTAAACGGCATCGTCGTCGCGGATATGAACGACTTTCTTTTCGTGGATGCCAAGCAGGAGCAGATTTGGAAGGAAATCGAGAAGGAGAACAAGTTTCGAAAGAAGTTCGAGAAAAGCCTCAAAGAGGTGCTCTATATCGGAGATGGGGCTTATAAAGTTACGGTGGATACCCAGATCAGTCCGTACCCAATCCTAGAATGGTATCCAGGGGATCGCGTAGAGTTTGTTTATCGCCGTGATTGGATCAAAGAGGTCGTATTTAAAACGCCATACGACTACGAGCACCAGCAGTATGTCCTATATGAACACTACGGATATGGATATATTAGAAACGAACTGTACCGTGGCGATCAGAAGGTGTCACTCGATGCGCTGGAGATCACGAAAGGGATTCAGGACTGGGCATTTGACTCGACCACGATCCTTGCTGTCCCTCTCCAGATCTATGAAAATACCAAGTTCGAGGGCCGAGGTGGCAGCATTTTTGACGGAAAGCTGGATTGCTTCGACGCCTTCGACGAGGCATGGTCACAGTGGATGGACGCCCTTAGAGCAGGGAGGGCAAAGACCTATATTCCGGAGTCCTACATTCCAAAGAATCCTGAGACAGGGGCACTAATGAAGCCGAATCCGTTCGACAACCGATTCATCGCCGGGGATGACAATGTGGCAGAGGGGGCAAAGAATGAGATCTCAACCGAGCAGCCGGACATTCCGCACGAAAGCTATCTGGCAAGTTATTGCACTGCTTTAGATCAGTGCCTCCAGGGGCTCATTTCTCCAAGTACCCTCGGCATCGACGTGAAGAAGCTGGACAACGCAGAGGCCCAAAGAGAGAAGGAGAAGGCGACACTCTACACCCGGCAGGCAATCGTGGAGGCACTACAAGAGACCCTTCCGGATGTTGTGTCCGCTTGTATCAATGCCTTCAATCTTCTAAACGGGCGACCGGTCGAGGAAATAAAGGTTGACATCCCGTTTGGAGAGTATGCGAATCCTTCTTTCGAGAGCCTGATAGAAACCCTTGCGAAGGCCAGACCGGGATCTCCGATCATGAGCATCGAGGCCCAGGTCGAGGAACTTTACGGGGATAAGAAGGACAAGGCTTGGAAGGGTGGTGAGGTTCAGCGGCTCAAGCAGGAAATTGGGATTGAGGTGATTGACGAGCCGAGCGTGGCAGGATTGGACGGATTTCAGCAAAGCCTGGAAGAACCGGTGCAGAGGAAACCTGAGCCAGGAAGTACGGAGAAACATCCCGAAGGAGAAGAACCGGAGGAGCCCGGATCAGAGAAGGACCCAGAGCCTACTCCCCCGAAGGGCAAGCAAAAGAAGAAAGGTGAATAGTGATGCCGGAGCAAAAACCAGACGAGGGGTATAACCTGCGAAGGATCTTCGAGGAGATGGAGCTCGAGCTGGTAAAGAGTCTGCGGCGGAACCTATCCCGGCACGAATCAGAGGAGAAAAAAGAGGGATTCCGCTGGGAGATGTGGCAAAGAGCAAAGCTTCGCAACCTCCGCAGGTATCAGAAAGAAAATCGGGAAATTGTTGGGAAGATACGTCGGGAAGTGCGAAGAACAGTAAACCGGGCGATTCGAGAGAGTTACCAAGACGGGCAAAACATGTTTACACGAGCCTGGAACCGGATTAAGCAACTTTTTAAAAAGAAACAGCCCGGTGTACGATTTCCGGAAGGTCCCTCAGAGAAAGGACTGGATACTCCAGCGGCTCAGGAGACCGCCTTTTTCGGGATCAACGATAAAAAAGTCAGGGCTTTGCAGGAATCGGTCCAGAACGATCTCCAGAGGGCGGAGTCTGCTGTCCTGCGACGTATGGATGACGTGTATCGAAGAACAGTCTACTCCGAGCAGATCAAGCTTGCTGCGGGCGGAAAGACTCTCGACCAAGCGATTGACGAGGCAACGAAGCAGTTCCTCAAGAAAGGGATCGACTGCATCGAGTATAAGAACGGCCATCGGGTTAACATCGCCAGCTACGCAGAGATGGCACTTCGGACTGCGTCCCATCGGGCTACATTGCTCGGGGAGGGGAAGAAGCGCGACGAGCTGGGGATCCACACGGTTGTGGTATCTGCTCACGCAAATACCTGCCCTCTTTGTGCACCTTGGCAGGGAAAGGTCCTGGTGGACGATGTATTCAGCAGCGGTACGAAAGAGGAGGCCGATCAACTTGGTTATCCGCTTTTATCTGAGGCGATTAAAACAGGCCTGTTACATCCGAACTGCCGTCATACGATCGCGACATACTTCCCGGGTATTACGCCGATCCCGGCGATCCCCGACGAGAAGAAAGCCCAAGAAACCTACGAAGCAGAGCAGAAGCAGAGAGCCATCGAGCGCCGGATCAAGAAGTGGAAACGGATCACAGAGGGGACCGTGGATGCGAAGAATCGCACGTATGCGCAGCAAAAAATCAGAGATGCACAGCAAGAGATGCGGGATCACCTCACAAAGCACCCAGAACTGCGGCGGAACTATTCCAGGGAAAAAACGAGAGAAATTCCGAGCAGGGTATCGGATTCTAAGTTGAGACGTAGTATAATAGAGACAGAGCTTCGAAAAGTCGGTGTAAAAGGAGAAATCCACACGACGCCGAAACAGATAGGCGTAGAGAGCCTGTCCTTCGATGACGCCCACGTCAACGCTCAGCGGCAGCACGGAGTGTCCGAGGCAGAGGCGAAAGAGTTTATTCGGTCTGCACGGGGATCTGTGACCGTGTGGAAAGGACAGTATGAGCGGTACTACTCCGATCAGGGAGTGGCCTATGTGGATCTGAAAAATAATCTAATCCGTACCGCATTTAAACCAGAGGAGTTTTCGGAAAACGTAGAAAAGATTTTGGAGGTGTTAAAAAGATATGAGTGACATATTCAAGTGCCTACTGCTGGGGCGGGAAATAGCAGCAGGGGAGTGCTTCGACATCCACATGGTTGTAGAGGATGGAGCACCGGAGTGGACGGCACCAGAGGGAGCCACAGACCACCCCGACTATAAGCGGATATGCAGAGCATGTCCGAACCACAGAGAGTAGGACCACCAGTCAGTTTATGGCCGGTGGTCTTTTTATGCCCAAAAACAGGAGGTTTTACATGAAATACAGAAAGAAGCCTGTCGTTATCGAGGCTTTTCAGCTTACAGATTATGCAGACATGGTGGCCCCAGACTGGTTCACCGAAGCCGTAAATAAGGAGGACGTATTTATAGACCGGAATATCGTGGACGGGGTCGCCCGGATCTACGGGTGTACAGTTACGACTCTTGAAGGCCGGATGCAAGCAAAACTTGGAGATTACATCATTCGGGGCGTAAATGGGGAATTGTATCCCTGCAAGCCTGATATTTTTGAAAAGACATACGAGAAAGAAGGAGGTGAGATTGTGGGTTGTAGAAAAGGCGGAAAGAAAGGCGGACGCAAAGTAGAGGAGGTGATCCTTTATATCTCCCTTTAAGGCGCGGGGTTATGCGTCTTCTTTTTGTGCCCGAAGGCTTAAAACTACCCGGAGACACCGGGATAACAACTGTTATGGGAGACACCCACACAACTGTGACATGGAGACACCATTTAACTGTGAAAGGAGCAAATATGAACACGATTCCAATGAATTTACAATTTTTTGCGGAGCCTGGAGGCGATCCGGCAGGGACAGAACCAGCAGCAGAAGCAACATCGCCGGCTGGGCAACAGTCTGTTGACTTTGACTATGAGAAATTAGCGGAGATCGTAGCAGGCAAGCAGTCCGCTACTGCGGAATCCGTCCTAAAGGGGTACTTTAAACAACAGGGCTTAAGTAAAGATGAAATGAGCCAGGCAATCGCAGCATTTAAGGAGCAGCAAAAAGCACAACAGCCTGATATTGATGGATTGCAGACTCAAGCAGCTGAGGCTACTCAGATAGCGCAGAAAGCACGTGTGGAGAGCAAAGCTACCCTTACGGCCGTAGAAATCGGTATAGACGCAAAGTCGATCCCTTATGTACTCAAGCTTGCGGACTTTAGCCAGGCGGTCGGGGCAGAGGGGGAGATTAAAGAAGATGCAGTGAAGTCAGCATTAGAAAAAGTGCTGGAAGACGTCCCCGCGCTGAAACCGAACCCGGCGGGTCAAACTGGCTTCGTCCAAGTTGGGACCGGCGGAGGTAACAAGGAAACAACAAATAACGACGATGCCTTAAAGGCAGCGTTTGGGTTATAGAAAGGAAAGTGAAAATATGGCAGTTTACGAATACGCAGAGGCTTTTACAAACCTCTTGCAGCAGAAATATGCAAAGGAATTATGTTCAGATGCGCTTACAAAGAGCAACCCGGGAGTGAAGTTCATTAATGCGAAGACAATCAAGCTCCCAAGGATGACAGTATCCGGTTATAAAGACCACACTAGGACTCCGGGATTCAACGCCGGTACCATGAGCAACGATTACGAAGCAAAAGTGCTGGCACATGATAGAGACATCGAGTTCTGGGTGGACCCAATGGACATCGACGAAACGAACTTAACTCTCTCCGTAGCAAACATACAGAATACCTTCGAGACAGAGCAGGCGATCCCGGAAAAGGATTCCTACCGGTTTTCTAAGTTGTATAGCGAACTTACCACATTCTCCGGGAAGATCAACACGGATACTATCACCGCAGCGAACTTCCTCGAGATGTTCGATACAGAAATGTCCTACATGGATGAGGCTGGAGTACCGGAGGAAGGGCGTATGCTTTACGTGACCCCAACCATGAAGAAGATCGTAAAAGAGGCAGAGGGCCTCCAGAGGGTCATGTCCGTGACCACCCCGTCTACGATTAACCGTAACGTTCACAGCCTTGATGATGTAACGATCAAGATGGTACCGGCTTCTCGTATGAAAACGAAGTACAACTTTACGGACGGGTGTGTGGCTGCGGCAGACGCAAAACAGATTAATTTTATCCTGATACACACCTCCTGTGCTGTGTGCCGCGATAAATACAGCTACATTAAGTTGTTCACCCCGGGCACGGATTCCAGGACCGCAGATGGGTATCTGTACCAGAACAGAAATTACGGAGATCTTTTCCTTCTCGAGAAGAAGGTTGAAGGCTGTGTAATTAATGCCGAAGCCGCAGGGGCATAAGGAGGGGTATCTATGATAGCAGTAAAAGGAAATAAAGAATACACGATTGAGCAGAGTCAGCAGAAGTTTTATCAGGATTCCGGATACGACATTAAAGATGATTCTGGGAAGATTGTTGCATACGGGAAGGGTAAAACCATACCATATGGGGACTACATGAAAGTTGCTGAGGATCTGGAAACTTTAAAAGCCCAGCATGCGAAAGTAGTAAAAGAACTGGAAGACTTAAAACCCAAAAAAGGAGCGAAAAAAGGAGGCGAGTAGATGTCCTACGAACCTTATGTAGCAGCGGACTACTACACAAATGTATATAAAGGCAGCACCGTGCCGGAGAAAGACCTGGAAAAGGCACTTCGGCAGGCCAGCAGGCACGTGGACTCCCTGACTTACAATCGGATTGTAGGCCAGGGCTTTTCTAGCCTTACAGAGTTCCAGCGCGATGTGATACGAGAGGTAGTCTGCCAGCAGGCAGACTTTGAGACCGAAAACGCAGACGAAATCGGTACGATCCTGTCTGGATACAGCATTAACGGTGTGTCGGCGCAGTTCGGCAGCTCTTGGAATGTCTTTGTGGAGAAAGGCATCGCTATGAAGCGAGGCGTGTACGCTTTGCTGTCTCAGACAGGTCTGTGCTGCCGGTTAGCGAGGTGAGGCGATGAAGTACCCATGTTTAGTGCCAAAGCGACTCTGTAAGGTACCGATCCATGTTCGGATCGTCCAGGAAGGTCTCAGCGAGGACGGTGGGCCTATGCCAGCGTTTGAGTCAGATCTGAAATGCAACTATCAGGACACCGCTAAAACTGTTCTGACACCCGACGGGAAACAGGTGCAACTATCAGGAATTGCTATGTTTCCTGGGGATATTGCGCCGGATCTTCCAACCCTGAGCGGGGGAAAGGCCACTGTCTGCGGAGCCACTCGGACGATTTTTCAGGGGAACAAGGCTCGAAATCCTGACGGAACGGTAAATTATACTGAATTGAGGCTGATCTAGATGGGGGTTAAGGTGAAAGTAACAATTTACCCCAGCGCGATTAAACAGCTTGAAAGTGCAAAGAAAAAGGCTTTCGACGCCACAGCAGAAGCTGTATTGTCTGATATCAAAGCCTCCGCGGTGGTACCGAAAGATACCGGAGCCCTAGAGGACAGCGGATTCACCTTAATCGAGGATATGGTGGCCTACATCATTTTTGACACGCCATATGGGCGAAGGCTCTACTGGCATCCGGAGTTTAACTTCCGGACTGACAAGAACGCAAATGCTCAAGGGCTGTGGATGCAGACCTATATCGACGGGGAGAAAAATAGCTTCGTAAAAAACACGTATAAAAAGTATTTAAAACAGTTTGGAGGTGGACTTATTAAGTGACATTGACAGAAGTGAAAGATTTTCTAAAAAGTAAGGTCGACTGCCCGAACTGGTACGTAGGGAAACGAGATGGCACAAAAGAGGAGTGCATCACCGTATATCCTACGGATGGGGTGGCGCCGGTGCTGCCGCTTGGAGGGGTAGACCAGGGCACTTATGGTACAAAAGCTGTTTCCGTGTTTGTTCATTGGGGGGAATATTGTACCCCGGCAGAAGAAAAGGCACAGCAGGTCTATAACTGTCTTTTTGGGCAGACCGGCACGATTGGGGGAAAAGAAGTTATTAAGCTTGACATGCGGACCTCGGAACCGGTCGGCATTGGGACAGACGATAAAGGAATTTATGAATATGTAATCAACTTTGTAATTTATTACAGGAAAGGAAAGTGAAAATATGGCAGATAAAGTATCACTCGGAGTTTTCCCTGTCTACGACATCGTGTTTCGAATCGGGACAAAGGGAGTAAACAGCACCGAGGCGGAGATGGCCCCAGTGGCCGACATGGAAAGCTTTGAGTTGTCTGTGGAGGGCAATGTGGAGGAATGGACTCCGATGACAACCGCGGGATGGGCACGGGCATTAATGACAGGAAAGAAGGCATCCATTTCCCTGAAAGGAAAACGATCTGTTGGGGATAAGGGGAATGACTATGTATACAACACTACTTGGAAAGACGGGTTGGACTGCTCCACAAAAGCGGACATAAGTTTCCCAGACGGATCTAAACTCGAGTACAACTGTGTTCTGGACGTAAAGACACTTGGAGGAGACTCCACCAATGTTGCACCCCTCGAATTTGACATGAATGTCGACGGGAAACCGGAGTATACACCAGCGCCTACCACACCAACAGAATAGAGAGAAGGAGAGTAAAACATGGGAAGACAGTATAACCTTGCAGAAAGAATCCTAAACGGCGGAAAAAAACCGACCGTTGTGATCGACGAAGATCACGAATTTGTGATTAATAATAGCAGAAGCGCGGCGATCAAACTGGATGCCATATCCAAAGACAAGGACCTGGGGGAATTTGAACAGCTGGATCAAATGATTACAACTGCCCTGGGAAAAGAAGCTTCTGACTATCTTATGGAGCAGGATTTTCCTGAGCCAGTCTATGTAGACATCTCGAAAGTTATCATGGCAAGTCTTGCCAATCTGTCTCTCGAGGAGGTGGAAGAACAGAGCCAGACGCCCAGGAAAAGGGGCAAAAAATAGCTGGTACGATTTGTATGAGGACTGGGACCTTATCGAAGCCTCCTTTGCAAAGCAGTACGGGATCCGACTGGAAACGATGTGCGGCGAAAACGATATGTCCTGGCCGGAGTTTAGCCGGCTGTTGAACGGGATTATGCCAAACACTCCCCTCGGGAGTATTGTCCAGATCCGGGCGGAGGAGGACCCAGACGTCCTTGAGCACTTTACGCGGGAGCAGCGATCCATCCGGGATAAATGGAGGACAGAACACAGTCCAGTGAAGGAGATGTCAGAAGAAGAAAAAGAAGCATCCACAAGAGAGGCGCAGCAGCTCTTTGCACAAATTTTTGGTTAGTACCCGCAGCAATGCGGGTCTTTTTTTATGTAGAAAGAAGGGGTATAGGTGAGTGACAGCGTAGGAAAGATCTCTTTAGATCTGGAGGTAAAGTCCGATATAGAGGGGCAGGTCCGACAGGTTGCTGGTGCAATCGGGGGACAGCTGCAAAAGACATTGAGCGGCAGCATGAAGTCTGCTATGGCAAGTGTGAAAAACACGATGTCACAGGGAATGAAGTCGGCTGGGAACTCTGCAAAGAGTGCCTTGTCAGGTGTGGCGAACAACATTAAATCTACGATTGGAAAAGCAATGCAAGCAGTTAGAAACATTCGACTACCGCGGATCAAAGTAGATGCGCCAGAGCGGAGTGTGCCACAGCCGAGTGATGCCGTAAAGGCACCAAGCGCTCCAAGGGCACCCCCGAATATGAGCATGGATCAGATGATAGCTCAATCCCAAAACTGGGAGGCGGAACTGGAGAATATCAACCGTCAGATCAGCATGAATCAGCAAAAGCTTTCTGAGTTTCAGCGCCGATACGATCAGGCAGTCAACCCGGAGGCCAAAAACAAGATATACGAGGACCTTCTGAAAACGGAGGCAAAGATCGTACAGTTGACCGGAAAATCTGACCGGTTGGGCTTTAGTTTGTCCGCGCTCGACGAGAAAATGGCGGGTGTCGGAAACGCGGCAAATACATCCGGAAATAAAACAAGGATCCTCTCACGAATGATGGGGGATCTTCGGCAGAAGCTCGGACAGACAAACGCCGCAGCTACGAGAACACCATCTGTAATGCAAAGGGTGAAAGGGATGTTTACATCCTCCGGAAATGAAGCCCGAAAAGCAAAAAGCGGGTTTGACGCATCCGGAAGCAGCCTAAAAATCATGGCCCGTTCCATGGTTACCTGGGGGATGATCTTCCCAATGGTGATCGGCGGGATTAAGGCAATGGCAAATGGCCTATTTACGTCTTTGCAGACAAATGCACAATTTTCCAACTCCCTAAACCAGATCCGCACAAATCTGATGGTCGCATTTATGCCGATCTATCAGGCAATCCTCCCCGCGATCAACGCGCTTATGAGCGCCGTAGCGACCGCTACGCAGTATATTGCGAGCTTCTTAAATGCTCTTTTTGGGAAGTCGTTTAAACAGAGTCTTGGTGCTACAAAGAACCTGGTAGCTGCAAAGGATGCCATGGGAGCCTACGGCGGATCAGCTAAGAAGGCCGGAAACGATGTGAAAAAGGCCGCGGATAAGGTTAAAAAAGCGAACCGGTCTATCATGGGATTCGACGAGCTTAACACTCTTAATCCGAAGGACGATGACAAAAATCCGGATTCAGGATCCGGCGGCGGATCCGGTAGCGGAGCTCCGACCTTAGTAGATCCTCCAAACATGGGCGCCGTAGATGCGGCAGTTATGCCATGGGTCAAGAAATTTAAGGACCTCATGTCAAAGATTTTCAAGCCATTTCAGGAGGCCTGGGCGAAAGAGGGCCAGAATACAATTAATGCAATGAAATTCGCGCTGAATGGGATTTGGAACCTGATTAAATCGATCGGCAGTAGCTTTTTAAAGGTCTGGACAAATGGAACGGGAACGAAGATCCTAACAAACATCCTGCTCATTATTCAGGACATTCTAAAATTCATCGGAAATGTAGCGAACACGTTCGCAACAGCATGGAATAAGGGCAGCATCGGCACACAGATCGTACAGAGTATCGCTAATGCTTTTAATAACGTACTTATTTTTCTGCACCGTGTAGGTAGCACGCTTAACGAAGTATGGGGTAAAATTGGTCCCTCTGTGGCAGATACCTTTATGGGGGTGCTGAAATCCATTTCAGGGGTACTGGAGAACTTATCCGAGAAGCTGATCTGGGTATGGGATAACGGAGGTGAGCATCTCTTTACCGGATTTGTAACACTTGGGGCGAAGATCCTTGAGCTGGCTGGGTTTATCTTTAATAACTTTATCGCGCCTTTTGCAAACGAGCTTATCAACATCCTTGCGCCTGCACTGGCGAAAGTCATGGATGCAGTTGGCGGGGTCTTCGATAAGATCACCGCAGTAATAAACTGGCTCATGGGAGATGGCAAGCCGGTACTGGATGCGATTGTAACCGTGATCGGAAGTATTGTAATGGCGATCGGGGCAGTGAAGGCAGCCCTCGGTGTGTTTTCGATCATACAGAAAGTGGTGTCCCTTGCAGGAACCGCATTTTCTCTAATTGTGAGCCCTGCTGGGTTGGCCGTTGCTATTATTGCATCAGTTATCGCAATCGGTATTGCCTTATACCGAAACTGGGACAAAATCAAAGCGGTAGCGATCTCTGTCTGGAACGCAATTAAGAACGCAATCGGCGCCGCCATCAGTGCGATAGCTGGGTTTTTTACCGGCTTATGGGAAGGAATACAATCTATTTTCTCCACGATCGGAACGTGGTTCCAGCAAAAATTCACCTTGGCCGTTACCGGAATAAAGACTACTTTTTCTACGGTAGCCGCCTTTTTCAGGAGTATCTGGACCGGGATCACAAATGCATTTGCGAATGTTGTAACATGGTTTTCAACAAAATTTTCGCAAGCGGTTACAAAGATTAAGAGTGCATTTTCCGGTGTAAAAGGGTTCTTTCAGGGAATCTGGAGGGGAATCAAGGATGCATTTGGTGACATTGCTGATTGGTTCCGAGGGAAATTCTCCGCAGCGTGGACGGCCGTAAAAAATGTATTCTCGAAGGGTGGAAAGGTCTTCTCCGGGATTAAGGACGGAATTTTAAACGGGCTTAAAAGTGTTGTAAACGCGCTAATCCGTGGAATTAATCGGGTTATCTCCATTCCATTCAGCGGGATAAATTCAGCTCTGAGATCTATAAAAAGTGTCAGTATTCTTGGAAAGAAACCGTTTGGGTGGATGCCGACAATCAGTACGCCCCAGATTCCGTACTTGGCGAAAGGTGGTGTTGTCGAGCAACCGACCCTTGCAATGATGGGTGAAGCCGGAAAAGAAGCCGTGGTGCCTCTGGAAAAGAATACAGAGTGGATTAACCGGGTAGCGGGAGAGCTGGCCGGACACTTTGGAAACAGCGGCGGTTCATTAACTCGCAGGGACCTGGAGGAGATTCTGGGGCGTGAGGTAGACCGTCTCATAGACGCCTTGGCATCTATGGGATTCTATATCGACAGTGAGCAGATCGCGAAGGCAAATCTAAAAGGACAACGAAAACTAGACCGGAGAAAAAATCCCACGATCCGGTTTATCTAGAAAGGAGGGCCAATGGCGGAGTTAGGCATCTTAAAAATCAACGGAGTTGTCATGCCGGACCCTCTCCTGGAGGGATACGGCTGGGAGTTAAATGACATCTCTAGTGAAGACTCAGGAAGAACGATGAAAGGACGAATGATTAAAAAAAGGGTGACGCAGACTCGAAAAATTTCATGCAAGTGGCCGCCGTTGTCCTTGTCAGATGCGTCGAAACTCTTAAAAGCCGCAGCTGATCCGGTGTATATGGACGTAACATTCTATGATCTAAAGGAAAACAAGTTTATGACGAGAAAATGTTACACAGGAGACAAGTCTTGCACCGGTTTTTTGACAGTGAAGAAGGTAGCAGGCAAGCTAACGGCATATGTATCCGGGATTGCCTTTGATTTTATAGAAGTGTAGGTGGAAAATGAATATCACAACAGACCGGTTTAAACAAAATATCTATGAAAAAGGCTACCTGACCGCAAAGGCAAAAGTCACCTTTAGGTCAGGAGTTATATTGGAAATTACTGACGACGATCTCATGGAGGGAGGCCTGTCCATCGACGACAGCGTGGGGGACTCCTCTTCTTTTGAGGTCGGGGGTGCGGTGATAAACAAATGCACCTTGATCCTCAACAACTTTGAGCGTAAATTTGACGAATACGATTTTACTGGTGCTGAGTTTGTAGTCTTCGTAGGGTATGTCCTCGAGGATCTGGAGACTGAAACGGAGAGCACGGAGTGGATCCAAAAGGGGGTGTATACGACTGATACTGCAAAAACAAGTGAAAATGTAATTACAGTCGAGGCGCTCGACAGAATGGCCCTTTTTGACAGAAGTTACTCTTACAGCAGGCTTGCTTATCCTGCTACGCTGCGGGAGATTGTGTTGGACGCCTGCGAGGTTTGCGGAGTCCCTCTGCAAAATACAAATTTCCAAAACAACGATTACACGATTATGAAACGCCCGGAAGATGAGAACGTTACCTTTCGAGAGGTGCTTTCCAGTGTAGCCCAGCTCTGTGTGTGCTTTGCCCGGATAAACTACGTGGGTGCATTAGAACTCAGATGGTACCCAGTAGAAATCTTCGAGAAGGGTTATGATGGGGGCAGCTTTAACTTAACGGATAGGGAGACAAAGAAATACGCGGACGGTGATAAGCTGGATGGAGGGGACTTCATTCATTATCAAGGAAAGCGAATTGACGGCGGAAATTTTGATCGGTTCGACAATTATCACAGCATATACAACTTGGTCAATTCTTCGATTGAAACCGATGATATTTTAATCACAGGGGTGGAGTTATCAACGACGATAACAAAGGTTACCGAGGATGGAGAAGACAGTGAGGACATAACATTCAGCTACGGAAAAGAAGGATATGTAATTCGGATTGAAAACAATGTTTTGGTGGACGACGGGGAAAGGGCCGTATCCATGATAGGAAATGGTCTTATCGGATTAAAGTACCGCCCTTTGAACTTAACCTGTTTTCCCAACCCGAGTATCGAAGCCGGGGATGTCGCGATTGTAACGGACCGGAATGGAAATTCGTATCCGACTATAATAGGGGAACTTTCCTATACTGTCGGAGGGGATATGACGATCGTAGCACCGGCAGAATCTCAGAGTGAGAACAAATCAACAAGATTTGATACAACCGCAAAATTAGTACAAAAAATGAAGGAGAAAGCCAAGCAGGAGATTAGTAACTATGACGTGCAAATCCGAAAATTGAATAACCTGATGGCGAACGCCATGGGACTCTATCAGACAAAGATGGAGGACTCAGCAGGCGGAGTTATTAACTACATGCATGACAGCCCGAAGTTAGAGGATTCCACGGTAATCTGGAAGATGGCACTAGAAGGGTTTGCAGTTAGCCTGGACGGAGGGGAAACCTATACATCGGGTATCACGAAGGATGGCAATGCCGTTTTAAATATCTTATCCGCGGTTGGGATCAATGCAGACTGGATCACTGTCGGCGGCCAGGATAACACAGACGGGACCCTCAATGTGAAGGATGCGGCGGGAAACACCCTTGTTAGACTCGGAAAGGACGGAATCACCCTCCAAAACGGAGCGAAGTTAATTGGCGGGAATGGGGTTTTAAGTACCTTTATGTTTTCTTCTGGTGATAATCAGAAAATCGGATATGAGCAGGATTATGCTATGCAGGAGAATCTTAAATCGAAGATCATCATAGATGCTCATATCCCAGACAAATTTGTTGTTACAACAGCCCATATAAAATTGTTTCATTTTCCAACTTCGACCGTTAAGGGCAGTGGAACAGTAACCTGGGGATATGCAAGAAACCAAAGGCTGTATAAGGCCTTATCTCCAATGGCAAAATATTATGTGGAATATTGGATGTCAGAGGGCACATCTACGGATTACAAAGGAACTCTGGAAGAGATATCCGGCGCTTTTGGTTCTGGTGGCTTTACTGCAAATTATGTTTCAAGCACGTCTAATGCAAATGGGCAGATTGCTGTCTCTACAGAACTTAGCAGCCAGATCAAGGCTGGTTTTAACAGTTTTGTGATCCAGACTGCAGATTCTATTCCGGCTTGGCAGGGAAACACAACAGATGGTACTGCATATCAGAGCAATGCATATATCAGGACCGGTTATGGCCGGGCAATCCTGTATGTAACTGGCTATATGGCACCATAGAAGGGAGATAGAAAATAAAATGGCTATTCAGATCAGGAGAGGACCGGTGATTAAGCTGGACCCAAACAAGTTGTCGCCGGCGGAATTTGCTGCACCGCTGGATACGGGGGAGTTACACTTTTGCTTTACTCCGGGGGAGACAAAGCAGATTGTTTTCTCAGAAGATGTGGTCGAAATTATAGACGCTCATACCGGAGAAGTGGTGGCGACGCTTACGGCAGATGTAAAGAGGGCCGTTGCGGATGCGGAGTCAGCGACAGAATATGCAAATACTTCTGCACAAAAAGCAGTAGAAAAATCTACACTTGCAGAATTGGCAGCAAATAAGGCAAATACAGTGGCCGAAGATCTTGTGACACGAAAAAATGCTGGGGAGTTTACTGGTCCACCGGGACCGCCGGGAGAAGCAGGTGCGAACGGCATTGTAACGACTATGTCCGGACAGTACGGATTTGAAATCCGGGAAGGGCATTTATATCTGGTGTATCCCGACGGAACAACGCCCCCAGATATGAAGATAAACGAAGCAGGGCATCTAATTTTCACAATTTAGAATTGGAGGTATAAAAAAATATGGCAGAGATAGATTTAGGAGCAGTAGTGGGGCCAAAAGGTGATACCGGTTCCAAAGGTGAGAAAGGGGATCAGGGGCCACAAGGACCGCAGGGGCCATCAGGAGTTGTGGATGGAAACAGTACAATAACATTTACTACGCCTACGACATATGAAGAACCGGTAAGCGGAAATTCAATATCTGTTCTATTTGGACGATTTAAGAGATGGGTGCTGAACCTGCAAGATAATATTGGTTCACTAAGTAGCTTAAAAACACCTGCTAAAGCCAGTGTGGTCGATGGGGTAAATGCGAACTACGACACTATTGCGCAAATGGAGAGTGACGTCGGGAATCCGACGGATCTTACAACGGATGCTAAAGAGATAGTTGGGGCCGTTAATGAATTAAATTCGGCTTTATCGAAGACTGCCGAAGATTTGAAGCAGGCTAATACAAGATTAAACAATAAGGCAGATCAATCTAGCCTTAATTTTACGAATACAAAACTAAACGTAATTGGCACAGTATATAGAAACATAAAGGAAATAACAGTTGGAAGCGGTGGAGTGGATTCGTACTCGGGCGGCGCATCTATTGCAATTCCAGCTGGTACATACATAGTTACCGCTAAAGGAAATTTTACATCCAACGCGTCAGAGTCTACGAGGCGTGTTCAGGTTTATAATAATACCAAAAACGCAAGTATATCTACGAGTTCATGTTATGGAAAAAATTACTTATCATTTAAAGAAGTATGTATACTTGACTTAACAGAGCAAAACATATTATCATGTCGACTTTCTACTGGAATTGGTGCAAATTTAGCCGGATGTGGCACGGAGATAGCCGCAATACGAATAAAATAGGAATTTAATGAAGCGCCATAGGGGATTTTTTAAGTTGCGATATCGCAACGGGAGGTACATATGGAAATACGAGCAGGGCCGGAGACGGTCTTTTTCTTTTGCAAAATGATAAGGAGAGGGGGCACAGCGTGTTACAACAAATACTTGCAATATGCGGAGGCATAAGCATTATAGGTGGGGCCGGGGCAGTGATCTATAAGGTCGTGCACCCGGCCTTTAAGTTTAAAAACCGGGTGGAAAAGTTAGAGGACCACTCAGAAAAAGATTACAAACGCCTGGTGAATCTGGAAGAGATGCAGAAACAGCAGAATAAATGTCTTGCCGCAATGTTGAATCACCAGATAACAGGAAATGGAATTGAAAACATGAAAAAAATAAGAGATGAGCTTTTAGAAAGCATCATTGATAAATAGGAAAAGAGGTAGAATTATGAGCTTAGATTTTATTGCAGAGAATTATATACCAATCGTTTTAGCGGCCTGCTTGGTTACAGGATATGTTATTAAAAAGTCTTTGGATTTTATTCCAAATAAGTACATACCTTTAATCCTTGCTATCCTTGGTGCTGTTCTTGGATGTGTTGCAAATACGGTCATTTCATTAGAAACAGTTGTCTATGGGGCATTTACAGGGCTGGCAAGTACAGGCATGCATCAGGCGTTTACACGAGTCGTAGAAGGAGAGCAGGAGGGCGAATAATTCGTCCTCTTTTTTCGGAAGGAGAAAAAATATGGCTAAATATAATGTACATGCGGGACATTGCCCGCAGGGAAAAGGAGCCTCCGGAGCTGTTGGATTTTTAAAAGAATCAACAGAAGCTCGAAGGGTAAAAAATGAAGTGATTCGGTTGCTAAAGGGGCAGGGGCATACCGTGTATGACTGCACATGCGATACGGCAGAAACACAGAGCGGCTGCTTGAACAAGATTGTGAACAAATGCAACCAGCACAGTGTTGAAAGAGATATCTCTATTCATCTGAATAGCGGCCGTTCTGATCAAAGAGGGGACGGTGCCACTGGGGGTGTGGAGGTTTATGTAAACTCCGGTTCCTCAAAAGCTTACGACAATGCAGAAAAAATCTGTGCGGCAGTTTCAAGAGCCCTTGGCATTACCAACCGGGGAGTAAAGATAGATACAACGTTGCGAGTCCTTAGGTCAACGAAATCACCAGCCTTGCTGGTAGAGTGTTGCTTTGTCGACGACAAAGACGACTATAAACATTGGAACGCAGGAAAATGTGCAGCGGCGATTGTAAAAGGGCTGACCGGGAAGAGCGCCGGATCTGGGACAGGCAAAAAGGAAGAAAATGCCCCAGTAAAGAAAAGTACACCGAAAAAAGTGGCATCCTCTAAACCAGGCAAAAAGGAGATTATAAAGGACCTGCAGACGTCCTGCAATAAGCAGGGTTATAGCGACCAGAAGGTGGACGGCATTGCCGGTAAGAATACTCTGGCAGGATGCCCAACACTCCGATTAGGAGCGTCGGGAGAGATCACAAAGTGTATGCAGCAGTTATTAAAGTATGTCCATGGATATGATCTTGGAAAATATGGATGCGATGGTGATTTTGGAAATGCGACCAAGGCCGTAGTGAAAAAGTTTCAGAAAACAAACAATTTAATCTCAGATGGAATTGTTGGAAAGAAGACTTGGAAGAAGCTACTTGGAATATAGTATTTAAGGCCGGGAGAGATCCCGGTCTTTTTTTTGTGCCATAAAATAATGTATAATAGACATAAGAAAAGAGCGGTCAGACCGCTCTTTTCTTAATCATGCGGTAGGCAGTGCCTACCATTTGCCTACCGTCTACAAGTTCTTATATAATTTCTGTAAGAATAATAAAGTCTTATATAAAAATCAGATTCCCAACGGATGGCTATTTTACGTCACTTGTAGGGATATTATAGTATAATAAAATACGAAACAGAAAACGGTTTAAAGATACGGGGCATGTTGAGACTGTGTGCCTCTTGAGCAACCGAAAACGAAAGCCGGATTCCTACGTGAAATTGAGCCTGAATATGGAAGATTATTACAGGATTATGGATGCTGAGAAGACAGGAAAGTAAATTATCATATATTGGAGAAATTACGATGAGAGTTGCTAATGCGTGAATATGCTGGCAACTCTTTTCTGATATTGGCATTAATATTTTTATGAGACACAATGAGGAAAGACGCATTAACAGAAACTGAGAGATTGAACGATGGGTAAGGAGCTTATGAAGAAAACAATATTATAGATGCTGTTTCTGGCAGCATGGGCATGGATTGCATATTATTCCTGCGTATTTTTGGGACAGACAGAGTGGTGGAAAATATGGATGGTGGTTGGTATGTCATTTGGTGTTCATAGAATGTGCATCTGGCTATTACCAAAGAACTTTGATATAGGCGGAACTGTTGGCGTTTGGGCAATGAATATAATTGTAGGCTGTCTGATCGGCGAGGTAATAATCGTATGGTACATACTTCGTGCGGTGTATGTTTTGATAAAGTATTTTGCAAGTTTGTTAAAATAAGTAGTCAAATGAAATATTCATTGGCATACCTACTCACTGAACTGCGTACCATAAATTGATACAATGCAATCTTTGAGTGTTAAGGGGTGCAAATTTAATAATAGCTCTACTCAAATGTCTCAGAGCAGTTTTGAGCTACTCTGGGACATTTTGTAGTTATTAATTAAGTTTTTCCGGTAAATGGATTTCGACTTTTAAGCCATGTGGTAGGACATTTGAAAATTGGATTGTTCCTTGATGCACTTTTACAATCTGCCGCACTATTTTAAGCCCTAATCCATGCTCGACTTCGTCTGTTTCTTTCTGAGAGCTCGGAATGCAGATACTGTTATTTAGAAGTGCTAGATGAGTTTCTCTTATTCCACAACCAGAGTCTGTGACGCAGAATATACAGGCTCCGTTGTCTATTTTAACATAGACAGATATCTGACAGCCTTTCGGATTATGTGTGATGCTATTCTGTATTAGATTTTGGAGCATCCGGCTGAGCAGAGAAACATCTCCATATATAGGTTTTACTGTATCCGAATCTATTTCAGAATAATTCAATTCATACATTTCCGGTATCCCGTTATTTAAAAATTCACTTATAACCTGTCGGGCAAGTTCAAACGGATTAAGAGCCTGTGTGCGGATCGGCTGCATGGAATATTCCAGTTTTGTTGTTAAATTCAGGTCTGCAACCAGTGAACGAAGCTTTTCACTCTGTTTTTGGATGATACCAGCCTGTCTTCTTGTTGCAGCGGGTAAGTCGGGGGTATCTTTAATTTCACTGGAGTAACCTAAAATTATCGAAAGAGGCGTTCGGATATCATGAGATATACCACGAATCCACTCAGCTCGTGTATTATCTTTTTTTATAAGATAGGTTCCTGCATGGTTTAATCCTGTATTGATTTCTGCAAGCTCTCCTTTTTCTTCCAGATGAAATTCCTTCCCTTGGGAAAGGTTATGGATTCCATCCATGATCGGTCTCATAGCTTTTTCGACTCTTCGGGTATTTCGTATGAACAGAATAATCATTACACATATATTACTGATCAGGGCGCAGATAATACCAAAAACTGTGGCGTAAAGATAGTCCGTTTTTACTGAAAAATAGTAATGAACTTTTGTGCCGGGCTGAAAACCAATGACTAATAGTCCATCGGGATGTTTCCAGACTTTCACAGGATAGTCATTAAGATACCATTTACTGAATATGGCGATATCCGTTGCGGAATATTCAAGCGGGAGTTCTTTAGGCAAATTGTTTTGCCAGATTACAGTCCCATTGTCATCTAAAAGCATGGCCCATGTATCTGTCTGTGTCAGAATATCCTGCACCTCAGAATCGGCGACTATAATATCCTCTTTTTTTTCAATCAAAGATGCGAAATGCTCTATAGGAAAACCGGAGTTTTTCACACCAATCAAATGTACAGTAAGAAGAAACAGACTGATTAGGGCGAGATTGATAACAAAAAACAATATTAAAATTCCAAGGGTGGAAAGGATATATCGTCGAAAAAATCTGTCTACCTGCTTCATCGTTTGTTCTCCTTAAGGTGAAGGCAATATCCAAGCCCTTTTACATTTAAAAGTGAAACAGGTTTTGAAGGATTGTTTTCTATCTTTTCTCTTAAATGGCGGATATGTGTTACAAGTGTATTTTCATAACCCTCCCAAAATTCGCCGCAGACTGTTTCGCAAAGGGAGCCAGTGGTTACGATCCTTCCGGCATTTTCAAATAGTTTTCTAAATAATAGGAATTCTTTTGCGGTCAATGAAAATATTTCATTGCCGCGCTGAACTTCCGCCTTATCCAAATCAACGGTGGATGCGTCCAAATATACAATTCTTTCCTTTTCAGGATAGGATCTATTTAAGATTGCCTGTACACGGAGAAGGAGTTCTTTGGGAAGAAAAGGTTTTACCAAATAGTCATCTGCGCCATTTTCAAATCCCGAAAATTTGTCATTAGCTTCTCCACGGGCTGTAAGCATCAGGACAGGAACGGTGCTTATTTGGCGAATTTCTTTGAGAACCGTAAATCCGTCTATTCCGGGCATCATTACATCAAGGATTATCATATCAGGCTGATGATTACGAAACATACTCAGTGCTTCTTTCCCAGAAGATGCGGTGGCAATTTTTGTGTATCCGGCACGTTCAAAAATAGACTGCAGCAATTCCAGAAGGTCAGATTCATCATCAACGATAAGAATGCTTTTATTTTTCATATGGCACCTCCTAGTATTATATTGGTGTAGCCATTAAGGCTACTTGGCTAATAAGTTTCTATATATCAGATAACAGAAGAAGGAGTTCTTCCTTTCATCAGATGTTATCTATAATAATTATCATGTCTGACGGTTCCTGATAGACACCAGATGAAACATAAGGTATTATCCCTTAGGATAGGACAAACAATGTTCACCTCCTTGGGAAGCTACTTTTGTTGCTGATACCTACAAAAAAGTCAATTAGTCCATTCGACAGGGTTTTATGTTTTAGCTGGTTGGGAGCCGAAAGGCCATACCCGAATAACACGCTAGGTTGTGTACCTGCCAGATTGGAAATGGATTCCTATCAGAAAGGAGCTATTGCTCATGTCAAACAAAGTTATTTTTAATCTTGATGAATTATTCATCTCTGTTGGTATTGATGTCGGTGCTGACTTCTCCTGGATGTCTATAGCACTTCCTAACCAACAACTTGTAGGAAAACCTTATAAAATACTACATAATCAAATGAATTCCCTTACAACAGCTGTTTCTAAAATAAAAAAAGCAGAAGAGTTGTATTCCTTGGAAAGTCGCATTTTCCTGGAATCCACGGGAATTTATCATTACCCACTCTTCTGCTATCTTCGTGATAAGGGTTTTAACTGCTCCGTTATTAATCCTATCATCACAAAGAATAGCACAAATATGAATATACGAAAAGTACATAATGACCGTTTTGATTCTAAAAAGGCTTCTTTAGTTGGTTTGAAACCAGATTTAAAAGTTTCTCTTATGCCATCTGATCTAGCGTTAAACTGCCGCAATCTCTGTCGTGAATACTATGATTTAGTGGATTATCGCAGTGCTTATGTGAACAAGCTTCAAGGCGAATTGCGTATGGCTTTTCCACAGTATCTTGGTATATTCTCCAAGGTTACAACCAATACTTCTCTGACCTTGTTGGATACATATACTTCTCCAAACGCTTTTATCGAAGCAGATAAGCAAGAGATTATTGATACAATCAAATCAACTGCTCGTTTTGGAGTTACATATGCTGCTAACAAATACAATGCCATTATTCAAGCTGCTCATGATGCTAATGAATTTGGCTATATTTTAGACAGCAATATCAAACGCATCCGTTTATATATCAGTTTCATCCGCAAGTATAATGAAGAAATCAAAAACATTCTCAATGCTATGCATGAACTTGTGAATGTCAATGAAGATACTGTTTTTGTCAAACAGATTCACTTGATTGAAACCTTCAAGGGTGCAGGTTTCTTATCTGCTGTAACTCTCATGGGGGAGATTGGTGATTTCTCTGCTTTTTCAAAACCTAAGCAACTTTTCGCTTATTTCGGTCTTGATCCAGCAGTAAAACAATCTGGTAAATTCGAAGGAACTAAGATTCAAATATCCAAAAGAGGTTCCTCAATCGCCAGACGTGTTATCCATACATTAACATTACAAAGCATCAGTGTTTCTCGTACTGGCGAAGCTAAAAATCCTGTGCTCCGAGAGTATTATTTGGAGAAATGTAAATCAAAACCTAAGCTTGTAGCTATGGGTGCTGTTTCGCATAAAGTATGCAACATCATATTTGCAATTTTGAGAGACAACAAACCTTTTGAAATCATCAATCCACAGGAGCATATCAAACAATACAATGCTGCTAAATGCGACATAGCTGCATAAAATACTGAAAATCCAACGAATCAATATCTATTTTAAAAATGATATTTTCACCAAGGGATAAGTCTGCCCTTTTTTAATAGAAAAATATTTTTCATTTTCTATTGACATTTATTAGCTGGACTTTTTTTATTCCTTATTATACCTCAAATATTAGAAAAATCCTATTCAGGTCATGAAATCTCAAGGTAAACTCAAGGTTGCCTCAAGATACCCTCAAGACCGGTATGTTATGCTGATTGCGAATCGAAAAGGAGGTATAAATATTATGAGTGATTACATTATTGAAACCCGGAACCTAACAAAAAAATATGGAGACCAGAGGAGTGTATCTGAGTTAAACATTCATGTTAGGAAAGGGCGCATTTATGGACTGCTTGGGAGAAATGGCGCCGGAAAAACCACAACGATGCGGATGATTTTGGGACTTACTGTACCGACATCCGGTGAAGTAAGAATTTTTGGGAAACAAATGCAGGGAAATGAAAAGAATATTCTTCCTCGTATTGGCAGCCTGATTGAATCTCCAGGATTTTATCCAAATCTTACGGCTACAGAAAATCTAAAAATTTTTGCAAAATTACGGGGGCTGGATAATGAAAATTATATAAAGGGGGCCTTAGATCTTGTAAATCTGCCGTACCGGGATAAGAAACTTTTTTCGCAATATTCTCTTGGTATGAAACAGAGGCTGGCGATTGCGCTGGCAGTTATGCATGACCCGGCGGTATTGGTTCTGGACGAGCCGATAAACGGCCTTGATCCTATCGGCATTGCAGAGGTGCGTTCTTTTATCCGGGAATTATGTGATGTCAGGGGAAAGACCATTTTGATTTCCAGCCATATTCTTTCAGAAATTTCTTTGTTGGCGGATGATATTGGGATTATTGATCACGGCAAACTGCTGGAAGAAGAAAGCCTTACTGAATTAGAGCAGAAAAACCGGCATTATATACACTTTACTGTATCGGACAGCAGGCAGGCCGCTCATCTGCTGGAGACTGTGTTCCAGACACGAATTTTCAAAATCAGGGATAAAAACAATATCCAGCTCATGGAGGTGAATCTGCCGGTTGCTTCTATTACCCGTTGTTTTGTGGAGAATGGGCTGGAAGTTTCCGAAGCGCACCTCTGCGAAGATACGCTTGAGGATTATTTCAAAAAGGTGACAGGGGGTGAGGGAATTGCTTAACCTGGTCGCTGGTGAATTTGCAAAACTGAAGCGCAAAAAGATTGTGCCTTTTATCGTTTTGCTATCAATGTTGTTCCCTCTTATTGTAGTATATACCTCTAAAATGGGAATGGGGAATAATACGAGCGTGGAATTTTTGAAGGGACGGTTCGATTTATCTTATACAATGATGCTTGGCTATGGACTGGTTTTCTTAGAGCCTTGTCTGCTGGGTATTCTGGCCTCCATACTGTTCTTTATGGAGAGGGACAATGACACTTTTAAAAATCTGTGTGTAATTCCGGTTACTACGTCGCGATTGATTATGGCAAAATTATCCGTCGTATTGATCTATGGGCTTTTCTACACCTTTTGCAATACTGCATTTATGATTCTTTTTACATGGATTTTGAAAGCCGGAATCATTTATGATGTTGGATTTAAGCTGGTATTCAGTCTTATTTTTGGAATAGGGATTACGATTGCCACATTGCCGGTTATCGTTTTCATTATCTATTTCAACAAATCCTATTTGATTTCCACGTTACTTTCGTTTTTCTATGCGATCTTAAATTGGAGTATTTTATCTCTAGTTGAAGTGAATATGTCGTTTGTAAAGGTAATCAATCTGTTTCCAACTTTATGTGTGATGAATTGGAGCAGTAAAAAAATGATGGGGCACTTAGCAGACAGACATCTTTCAGAAGCAGCTTATTTGTTGTTCCCTTCTGAGGTTTGGGCATTTGCTGTACTGGGAATAACGCTGGTTCTTTCGCTGCTGCTAATGTTACGTTTTTATAAAAAATGGACGAGGTGATGAAATGGATAATTTTATAACTGAACTTTGGAAAATAAAACGCTATTCCGTAATCAAGGCCGGGGCTGCAATGATGTTTCTCTCCGTATTTATGAGTTACTTTTATTCGACGGCTAGCACTTCTATCGGCTGGGATTTTGAATATTTTGTTCATCAGGTGATTCAGCAGAACTGCACTTATTTTTTTCCAGTGGTAATTATGCTGACAGCTTCCTTTATTATTTCGAGGGAAACAACGGACGATACCCTGAAATCAATTTTAACGGTTCCTGTTACTTATAAAAATCTGTTGATTGGGAAATTTGAGATCCTTCTTTTCCTTTCCATAGCGTTCAGTCTTATCAATGCTGTGTTCACTGTTATTATGAATTTGCTCCTGCAGTTTCCTGGCATGACAGCATATAGCATAATGATTGCCACAGGGAAGATTATCGCTGCAAATATTTTGGTTTACCTTTCCGTGATTCCGCTAATTATCATTAACACATTTCTTTTTGGCAGCAGTCTGATTGGTGTGGCAGTTGCGTTTGTATATGGTTACTTTGGAACATTTGAGGGTTCATTGCTGAACTGGTTCCCAATCAAAGCCGCAATGATTTTAATTGATCCGTATTGTGGGGCGGAATATGGTAATGTTTCCTATCGGATTTTTCCTGCAATCATCGCATTAATGTTCATGGTGCTGTGCTCTGTGGTGTTACTAAATGCTTTTACACATTCAGAAAAACTTCCTAATGCAAAAGCAAAAAGAGTGTCGAAAAAGGCAGAGCGAAAAAGAGGCTGGTAATCTGGTTGAACAACGAAAACAAGAGAGGTGAGCATCTATGAAAAAAATATTGGTGTGTATTAGCATAGCTATTATGCTGAGTTGTTTTAAGATGGCGATATGTAGTAAAACTGAGCAATTTAAGGAGGAATAAGATGAACAAAAAGAATGTATTGATTGGAGTTGGGATAGCGGTTTTAGTTGTCCTGTGTGTAGGGTTTGCCATTTTTGTAGGAACTGGCGGTACCGATTATTATACAAAAATTGATAACGCAAAGGTAAAAGAAATTGCTCCACACGGTGAAATGAACTATTCCTACACCTTGATATCTTGTAATGAGAATGGCACGAAACGGGATGTTTCTTTTGAAACAAGTAAAATTCTTAAAGATGGGGCTTATTTACGCTTGGAAGTAGCACCAATCCGTGGAGTTGTAAACTGGGAGGAAGTGGAATATACGGAACTTCCATCTGCTGTACAGACTGTATATTCAGAGTGATGATTTATTATTAATAGAGACTATATTGTTGAAAAAGATATTGATTTAACGATGTCGTTCTTTGGTATTAATGATATGGAAAATGGTACTTTATTGCATTTATCACGGATTTTTTAATTCCTACAAAATTGTAGCCTAACAGTAATATTACAGTAAGGTATGGATGGTATACTTTCATAAAATCTAAAATATGGGAAAGGGGAGTTTATTAGAGCTGGCGTGGAATTGTTACGATACTGATTGTGCTGCAATTTATGCCACACTAAAGAGGATTGGTAATATGGTGGTAACAGATAAAATGAACTGCAAGCACAGAAAGAACCAATATTGCCGGATGAGGAGGAACTTTATGATAAGTATGCCAGAAATTAATACAGAACTACAAATAGTAAATACACATATAGAACGATTATGCAGGTCAAACAGTGAGTCCATGCAGGAAATGCTGGATTGGGTATTGAAAGCAAGAGGTAAGCAGGTTCGACCACTTTTGACACTTTTATGTGCAAAGCTGAAAGGGAAATCTGTCGATGTGACAGAGGTTGCGGCAGTAATTGAAATATGCCATACTGCTTCCCTGATTCACGATGATATTATAGACGAAGCGGATACCCGCAGGGGACAGCTTTCTGTTCAGAAAAAATTTGGCAGGGAAATGGCGGTTTATGCTGGGGACTTTATGATTTTTGCGGCAATCAGCCGAACTGGATTAAGAAAGAAACCATATTACAGTTCGATATTTGAGAAATTGGAAAAGATGTGTGATGGAGAGGTTAGTCAATTTGAGCATCGTTATAATAGAACAATTACAGGAAAGAAGTATATTGAAAATATTATAGGAAAGACTTCGGCAATGTTTTCCATAGCTTGTGGAGTCGGTGCATATGAAGGAAAGTGTACCAATGCATTTTTTGTAACCAAAGGCAGTTGCTATCAGCGGGTTTCCAGAAGAAGCAGAAGAACTGAACGGAGATGAAAGAAAATTAAAAGCGGAGGAGATTGTTGCGGCTTTAAAAGGCAGAAGAAGTATTCGACAGTATAAACCTACTCCAATCCCCAAAGAGGTACTAAAGCAGGTGATCGAAGCAGGACGGTGGACGGCTACGGCAAGAAATACGCAGGGTGTTTCCTATATTATTTTGCAGAAAAATATTGGAATGTGTGAAAAGATGGCAGTTGCAGGATTCCGTAAAATGAAAAATGTTTTGCAGAAGATTTATAAGCCGCTTGAAAAAATGGAGATAACGGATGATTTTTTTTCTTCGGAGCGCCGGTTGCGATTCTGGTCATGTCCGATAATAAGATTGACGCAGGACTGGCGGCAGCAAACATGACACTGGTTGCAGAGGCAAATGGTCTGGGAACACTTTACAGCGGATTTTTTACGATTGCAGTAAACCGATTTTCCAGACTGCGGAAAGCATTGAAGCTCTCCAAAAAGGATAAAGCTGCGATTACGATAGTCCTTGGATATCCGGATGTGAAATATCATAGGACGGCATTGAGAGAATCTGCAAAAGTTAAGGCGTTTTAATTGAAAATAGCATTAACCGTCTGATTATGGAACAGTTGGTGCTATTCATCTGCAGCCTCATTATTTATAAAACGGACAATATCATTTGGCTCACGGCTGAGACAGACAATCAAAAAATTCTTTTGACTTCTGCCGGGGTATCGACTATAATGAAGATAGAAAGAGCACTACCGATAGACGGTTGGCTCCCAAATTAGAAATTACAAAAAAGTAACTGCTTAGATTTGGTCGTCGGGGCGGTTACTTTTTTGCGTTCTTGATTATCTCAATGATCAGCGTTACCACAATTCCAAGAACTGTGAATACAACCATAAGTATCTCAAAATCACTCATAAGCTGGCCCTCCTTTCTGATGTCCGCAGTGCGTATGTACCGGTTCATCCATATTCATACGAATATGCTTTTCCAGAGGGTCCGTAAGTCCCTCTGTACGAGGAACCAACCGCCTACCGTTGTTCAAGTAGTGCTCTGGCATTGCTGCCATTTGTATTTTATCAATTTTGAATAAGCTGTGCAAGCAGTTTTCGACACGAAATGCAAAATGATTGTTGTGCAGAAAAATCAGTTTGATAAAATTATAGAGCGACAATTTGCGGTAATGGTTTTAATCTCTCGCTGTGGATTTTTCCTGCGTTTGTTCCTGCACCAGAGGTTTGCCTAAGATTGCTTCCACATTTTTGCAAACTGTCCGAAGCTCCTTTTGATAATCCTTAAAATATTTGTAAGTATCGTATTGAGCGCCTTTCTGGATTTCCAGTTTATCCTTTTCATCTTTTAGGATTTTCATGGAGGGGAATTTGCCATCAGGATGAATGGATTTCAGATATTTGCGGGCTTCTTCGTATAAAGCAATATCGGATTTGTGTTCAGTGCGGAAGGCCTTTTTATTTTTCGTATTCAACATCTGTGTATAAATTTTTTTATGGGCGAGATACTGACCGGTATAATGAATCTGCTGGTTATACTGGCGTATTTTCCCCTCTGTGTCTTTAACATCTTTTCTGGATTCTTTTAGTTTTTGAGAAATTTCATCATAGCTTTTCTGTAAATCCTCCATTGTATCAAAACCATTTTCCTGAATATAGATAATCGTGTTTGCCATCTGTTTCAGGTTGGCTACTTTGACTGCACGTTCATAAGCCCTGTTTTGCTGTACTTTTACACAGTTTTGTAAATCTACAACAAGGCGCAGATCGGATTTGATAAAAAGGACAGCAATAGGATCAGCGTGATAATCTGTAATTGGAGTAGTGGAAACGTCAGCAGTCGGTTTAGAAGCTTGACGGGCAGTTCCGAACAATTTCAGAATACTCTCTTTGCTGTAACGTGTGCCGAGAGAGCGTTCAGAAATATTTTTATTCCGTTCCGGATGAAGGAAACTGAGCCGTCCACGTTTATCCGTCACAGTAATCTGGTATTTCTCATACAGATTCTTTGCAAAATTGTCAAAAGAATCGGAAGAAGCAGCACAATCCTCAATGGCGTCACGGAGAAATTGCTTCTGTGTATGAAAAACGGTCTGCCGTGGCTTCAAGCCTGCGGCAAGAATTTCTGCATTATCGTTGTCAAGTTGCTGTTGCCCCTTTCGTGCAGCCCAATATTCTCTCTCCGATATTTTTACTTCTGCCGGTGAGAGTAAATCCACCTGATGGAGATTTTCACGGATACACATTTCCATTAAAGATTTCTTCAAGTGAGCCAGATAGTCATTGGTCAAATGGTGCTTATATCCGGCTCGGCTGTCGCAGGGACGTTCCACAAAAGGCTGCGGTTCCACATCCAGCTTGCGGAGACTGTTTATCACGATATGGACATGAATATTTCCGCTGCCGTTATGTCCGTCTGTATGGGTGCAGACAAGGGCTTGATGACCGGGGAAATTCTTGGAAGCATATTCCATACCGAGCGCCTGCGCCCGTTCTCCGGTAAGACCACAATCGTTACGATCATTGGGATTAAAGCTGATGATATAGTGGTGGGATTTGATTTCCCTGTAACTCTGGTTCTTGTGATATTGGTTATTCAGTTTTTCACATTCTTCGTCAAAGAGAAACGGATCACAGTTTAAGCCCTCCAGATAATATTCTTCCCGTAATATCATTCTTCCCTGTTCATCAAGGATTGGTTTTTTGACGGATTCATCATGTTGGAATAGCAGGTAAGTCAGAGAATCCGTATAATTTGCATTTTTACTGGCGATGTGTTTCAAAACTGCCATGATAATCACCTGCCATTTTTCTAACATCTTCCCGCATCTCAAAAATTCTGGAAATGCATTCGTGGATTTCATCCTGCATGGACTTGGAGCGGATGCCGCCCATGTTGAAATATTTTGCAATCTGGCTCAGGTTGTTTCCGATTTTTCCAAACTCCGCCGTGAGTTTCTGAAGCTCAGGTATGTCTGCGACAATCTCATATTTAATAACAAATGCGCCCTCTAAAAGCTGTTTCCGGATATAGTTGGAACGTGAGATGCCAGACTCTTTTGCACGATTCATAACAAGCTCATATTCCATATCTGTCAAGCGGAGCGTAATATGATGGGAACGGCTAAGCTCTTTTTCTTTTTGTGGTCGTGTCATACGATTCCTCTCTTTCCTAATTTTTTGCTAAAGCTAAAAATAGAGTATCTGTTATGCGTCAGTATACCGTCCGTAGATAAGGACGCTGCGAACACACTTTTGTGGGAGCCAACCCGGTCAAAAATGACCGGATTCAATATCGAGGGTATGGGGAGCGAAATCCCTATCAAGATATGTCAGGTGCGCAAAACTCCCAAATGGAGTTATTGTGTCACACTGGCGAATCTTGCCCTAGAAAAGAAAATCCCTCTCATATATCCCTATCGGGAAAAACATAAAAACAAGTCGAGTGAAAAATATGATATGACAGCTTGATTTTCAGCCGCCGGTGAGAAGGGTAAATGAAAGAAAAGGCACTTATAGGGAGCAGAGAGCCAGACAGGAGAGGAGAAAAAGGAATGGGAAAGCAGGCAGATTATCCATTGAATTTGCTGAGGGATATTCCAGTAGAAGAGCTTTTATCGGACGATCAGATGAAAGGGCTGGAATATGTCTTAGAGCAGCTGACAGAACGGGAGCAGATGGTTTTAGAATACCGCTATGTAAAAGGAATGAGCTATTCGGAAATTGGTGTGGCATTTGAGCTGACAGGAAGCCGGATACAGCAGATCACAAACCGGGCATTGCAGAAGTTGCGGCATCCGGCGAGAACGGCATATATCCGGGAAGGATTTGCGGCACATGAAGCCTCAATTTTGGAACATGTCCGTATGGCGATGGGAAAGAAGGAAGGGAGACTGCTGGTTGCTGGTGATAAAATCTTAGATCAGGATATCGAAATTTTGCGGCTATCCATAAGACCATATAACTGTCTAAAACGGCATGGCATTGGAACCCTCCATGAGCTTCTTTGGATGATGTTAAAAGAAGATTGGTATAAGGAGTGCAGGAACCTTGGGAGAAAGGGAGCAACGGAGATCGTGGTTAGCCTGTTGAAATTGGAAATTGTAGATACGGAGTATCTGGGATGCCGTCCTTTGGTTGCAGATCAGCATGAAGCAGAAAAACTTTGCCTTACGGAACAGGAGTGGGCATGGGTATTGGAGCATCTCAAAAAACTTCCTGATATAAAGTGAGAATATATCGGGATGATCGGTATGAGATTAAGTGGAAGTTTAAAAATGTGTTTGATGATGCGGATTGCCCATGAGGGCGGGCCATTTTTACATGAGGAGATATATTCTAACTTGAAAATTGTTTTCGGAATAATCGTAATTTCTTTAGCATAATGTAAAATAGTACTTCATATATAATATTATGGTTTCTGATAGAAAGGTCTTTGACATGCTGGGAGAGTTGCATTACAATATTATTAAAAAGTACATTACAGGAGAAAAGAGAAAGATGACATTAGAAGGCATTTTATCAAAATTACGAGATTGTAATGAAGCGCAGATTTTGGAAGGAGCGCATCCTTCTATTGCTAGAATAACCCAAGAATTGTTTTATGTGCAACCTAATTATGAAGAAATACATAATAGTAGACAAGCAAAATTTATATTGTTTTCAGCGCCCGGTGCATCTGGAAAAAGCGCACTGGCAAAGTATGTTGCCTATAAGCATAAAGGATTATACTGGGATTTGGCGAAGATAACACTAGGTGAAAATAGTTTTCACGGTACATTATGGCGTGCTATGAAGCAAGATAAATTATATCAGTACTTTAGCGATTTGAAAACTGGCAATGGAACATTGATTCTGGATGCTTTTGATGAAGCTGAGATGATATCAGGAAGATCTGGTATTGAATATTTTTTGAAAGATTTAGCCGAAGCTACAGAGTCTAGTATATATCCGACGGTGTTATTGTTTGCAAGAACAGAAAGTGCAACTTTCATTGCAGAATTTTGTGAAAAAAATAGCATAGAATATGCACGGTATGAAATTGGATTTTTTGAAGAATATAACGCTAAAGAATTTATAAGAAAAAAACTTCAGACGATGAATAAGGCTATAACCTCAACGGTAAATAACTGTATTGATGAGCAATTTGCTGTTATCAATAGGCTTCTTGGCAATGGAGAAGTTGCTAAATCTTTTCTGGGATATGCCCCAGTATTAGAAGCATTGGTTCAATCGTTTGATGAAGAAAGAAATACAGTAAAGCTTCTTGAAAAATTAAGAGGTAATGATGTAACAACTACGGGCATTATCTATAGCATTTTAGATTATTTATTGAAAAGAGAACATGAAAAAGTTTGTAGTGGACTCAAAGAAAAATGGGGAAGAGAATATCCGGAATTTAATAATTGGGATATAGTTTATTGTATGGAAGAACAGATGGTTCGTATTGTGGAATACATTATTTTGGGGGAGGTTGATGAAAGCAGTTTTTATTCATTGGAAGGTATGCCTACAGAAATTTATAGTGATTATATAGAGTCATTAAAAGTATTTTTACCACAACATCCTTTCTTACAGAATTTGACTAAAAATGAATCTATTGAATTTACAGGACCGGCATTTAGAGATTATGTACTTGCATTTGTATTGTCAAAAAGTGAGTATGAGGATTTAGCATTGGAATATTTTTCTGATAGATCAGTGACTTCACATTTCCCATCGCAACTTTTATTTGACTTCTATGTTGTATTTTCAGAGGCAGAAATGACGGGAAAAATTTTCCCATTGTTGTATGATTCATATAAGGCAAAGGAGACTGCTACGAAAATTGCATCTATTGATATTTCTAGTATGGGTAGCGAAAAATATGCTATGTTTAGGCTAGATGATTTGAGTGCTTTGAAAAAAGTGGAGGATTCAGAGTTATATATTAAAGGAGATAATGCAGTATATATATCTCGATTGGCAAATGGAAACATTGATATAGAAGGAAATGTATATATTGGAGATTCCCAAAACACATGCAGAATATGTAATTCTGCAATTATAGCTCAGCAACTATACCTTAATACTGTTCATATATATATTGAAGCGAGACAGCCGGGAAGTTGTTTGCTAGTAAGTGAAAAGGATATGGTAAATAAATATGCTGATGTGCCTAAGTTTGAAGTACAGTCGGACGCACAAAGCTTAGTCAAAGTAAGCATTCCGAATATAAATAACTATTATAAATTGAGACCGTACAAGTATGATTTTGAAGCATTAGATGGTGATGATTATTTAAGGTTCTGTATGTTTGTTAAAAAGATAATGAATTGTCTTCGAAAACATAGAAAGGATGCGCCAGCTAAGGATAAAGAATTTATTGATAATGAAATTATAAGTAAAAATCAATTTAAATATAAGGTAATGCAATTTCTAATAAATAAAGGGATTATTTATATTGATAGCAAGCAATCCTATTTGTATAAGTTAGACGTTGATCGTTTGACAGAATACGGTTTAAGTTGGGTTGGTTTTACTCAAGACGATAACAAAGGTTTATTAAAGCTGTATGGGGAATTTTCTAAGAATGAGTAAAATAACTTTAAAGGTAGTACATTAGTAAAGACAAATTATTTAAAAAGAGTAAATTTTGGTCAAAATCCTCTGGAAAAATCCGGAGGATTTTTTAGTCCTTACTTGACATTAGCAGATGAATCGACTGGAAATCTGGACAGTAAGACCAGCTCAGATGTGTTGGGTCTTTTGAAACGTACTAGTGGTGACTTTAACCAGATTATTGTAATAATTTACCTACAATAATGAAATTGGCCAGTTCGCAGACCACGTTGTGCGGACAGTAGGGATATGGAAGCTGGATTATTCATAAAGGAGGGGGATGACGAATATGTGGTTGGAGTAAGCTTTTATGCTGGAAGGTCTCTTTACTACTTTGGTTACACTTCATATAACGTATATGGGATGGATTTCCATTGCTCCGAAATTACGGTTTGTTTACGCAGGAATATTCAATTTTATTGCCCCAGTTCCGGTATTCATTTTTATAAAGCAAGTCATAGTTTTTTCGGGATTTTCATCAAATTCCTGTTTATTTTGAAGTATCTGAGCCTTGCGCTACTTGTGCTGTATAATTCATACCGCTGGCTCTTTGACAGAAATATTTCCTATAGACCGTGCACTGTCGGAAGTACAGCCACCAATCATTCGGCCGGTTCAGATAGTAGGTAATTAGCGGATAAAAGGACGAATACAGAGTATCCGGGATGCTGTTCTTTTGTGACAGATCGGTAGAAAGAAGAACTTTGTTTTACGGAACAAGAGCGGGCATAGGTACTGGAGCATCTCAAAAAAACTTCCTGATATAAAATATTCTGACAGCTTGTTTTCTGTCCTCTGTGGAAAGGGGTAAGTGAAAGAGATTTTTTCTTTCAAAATCAGGGAAGGAATAAAGTTCACGGGATGTCTAAAGAAAATAGAAGTGTCGAGCAGGAGAGAATAAGCAGGAAGAACAAAGAGAAGTGTGCAGCATTTATGGTAAAGATGATAGAGAAATATGGAAAAGAAGTGCTGAAGGAAATTGAAGAAAAAGAACGTGAAACGAGTAGCGAAACGCCGACCACAATGTAAGTGAGTCGGCTATTTTTCTGTTGAAAGATATATAAGCTCATGGTACAATATAAAAAACAGATATACAGTAATGAGGCGAGCAACCGTTTTATGAACCAGAAGGAAATAAAGAAAAAATGCTATTTATATACAAGAGTATCGACAGCAGCGCAGACAGAAGGATTCAGTTTGGAAGCGCAAACGGAACGTTTATATGAATACGCAAAATATCGGGATTTGGAGATCGCTGATGAATATTGTGATGCCGGAAAATCCGGAAAAGATATAAAGGGGCGTCCGGCATTTCAACAAATGATGGAAGATATTGTCTGCCAGAGAGAAAATATTTCATATGTACTTGTTTTTAAATTATCCAGATTTGGAAGAAATGCTGCGGATATATTGAAGTCGTTACAGTTGCTTATGGATTATGGTATTGATCTGATATGTGTTGAAGATGTAATTGACAGCTCGACGCAAGGAGGCAGGCTTACACTTGCAATCCTTTCTGCCGTTGCAGAGATAGAAAGGGAAAATATTGTAGTCCAATTTATGGCAGGGAAAATGCAAAAAGTAATGGATGGAAAATGGTCGGGTGGATCGGTGCCATATGGATACTGTAGTCAAAATAAAGAACTTATGGTGGTAAAAGAAGAAGCAGAAATTGTCCGTTTGATTTATAAGCTGTATTTGCAGGAGGGCATGGCTGCTACTTCTGTTGCTTCTTATCTAAATGAAAATGGGTATGTGAGAAGGAAAAATGATTTTGAAAAGGAAAGACCGTTCACATTTGATTTTGTGACAGGCATTCTCGATAATCCATTTTATTGCGGCAGACTATTGTGGTGTGGTATAAAAAAAGTTGACAGTTTATTCTCAAGGATTTCATAATAAAACCAAGAGAATAAGG
>OBXM01000471.1_pt1 | contig 41240 bp, 59 predicted proteins | sample 1538141 | NCBI WGS metagenome assembly OBXM01 (sample SAMEA2580153, study PRJEB22360) | human gut metagenome | biome: human gut; feature: human-associated habitat; material: faeces | place: Denmark | collected 2008/2010 | reverse complement strand
CATCTGTTCTTTAAAATCTTCTTGACCTTGTGACATTTCTTCGGCTAATTTTCGAATGTTCCCCAATTCGCTTAAGATTTGCTGCCAAATCGTTTCAGAAGGTTCAGGAATTGAACCATATGTCATAACACCTGTTCCTATATCATAAAAAACAACTTCACTTGTTTTTACTTTGTCGTCTTTGACACCAAATACACCTATATATATCCTTCCTTCAGTCCTCATGACTTCGGCTGGTATATAGCATGTATCATCTTCTAAAACCACTTGATATGGCTTATCTATTTCACGATAAAAAACCGCTGTCTTGATGAAATCCTGCCAAAATTCATCAAATTCAAATTGAGTTGCAATTGTATTGACATCACCTGAATAAACAGGTGGACTGCTTGTGAATTCAAGGTTTTCATCAATGGTTTTTAACTTTATAATGCTCACAGTTAATCACCTCTTTCAAAATAACGCTTGTCAAGGTCCTTGATGGTCTTTACATATCCGTTTTCTTCAACAATGGTATATTGCTTTCTAAACGTTCTAACGTGCCATATCGAACCCCTAGCCCACTTTAAAGATGTCTTCTTTATGCTTATAGGAATTCCAAGCATATGATCTTTAAACAGGGCTTTTATTTCTTCTTTCATAGTTTCACCACCAAACAAAAAAGACACATCTTATTTTGATGTGTCTTTGATAATAAATTTATTTCTTTGTTCATCATCCATCTGTTCAGGATTGATATTGTTATCTCTGCAATATTTGAGCAAACCACGAAAATCATATACTGTAGCTTTTTCATCTAAATCAGCTGTCAACGGACCTTCAAAATCACGTTCAAAGCTATTTAGTTCCGTAATATCTTTCATATAGTTTTTTCGCTCCTTTCTCGTCTATTGCCATTGTACCATCTGATGGATTGATAAGTATTGCGCCAAGTTCTTCTTTGTAGTAATCAATAAGTTTTGTCTTTGCTTTGAAGTACACAAATCCATCATATCCTTTTTCATAGCTCTGTTTGACTGCTTCAGCAAATAGATGCGCTCCAACTCCTGAATACTCTTTCTTAACAAACAAAGCATTGTGTGGATTATTGAAAGGCGAAGATTCAACAAGACCAATATACATAGCCATGTTTTCTTTGTCTTCTTTCAATGCCAAAAGACCTTGTATTCTTTTGTCACCTTCAGCTATGAGTTTGAATATGACATATTCTTTTGCAGCTCTTTCCCAATCAAATTCCCAATTCTTCAATTCGTCACCATTTGGAATATATTCCTCAAGTTCCGTTTGAATGATTTCACCATTTGAAAGTTTTCTTAAACATGGAGTAAATTCATCGACTTCAACGCTTACCGTGTTCATTTCTTCACCTGAACTCTTAGAAGTGTTTTTAATAACTGAACCCGCAACGGCGAGTTTGTTTATATGTTCATTATACCTCTTTTTAAACGATTTAAAATCCTTTTCTTTGATTTTTACAATTTCTTTTGTTTCATTGTTCATCTTTGTGACTTCTCCCTCACCAAGTGCCCATCTAGCACGTTGAAGAAGAACACACCGACAATTTATATCCTCATGTGGAACACCAAATCCGCCTGGATACATGGCTTTCTTTCCGTTTACTTCGAACGGTTCTTCAAGTTCCCTTATTTGACCATCCAACTTCACATGGTTAGGACGTGTCTTTTTATCAAGGGTTGAATCCCACTGCTTAACAACATCTGCTCCCATTTCCTTTGCTCTTATTAGGGCATCATATGTTGCCTGTGACGTGATTCTGTGTGATTCGGTTCTTGCTATCCTGATAGCCTTATTGAGTGCCACATTCGCTCTACCACGTATATTTCTAGCAATGTCATGGACTGATGATGAACCTGCAATACCTCTTGTGATTTCATTGTTGATTTCCTTTTTCAGTTTGTCAATGTCATAGCCAAGGCTTTCATAAAGCGATTTGGACAGTTTTGTATCATTAAGAATAGCCTTTACCATCTTTTCCTGATCAAGCGGAAACACTAGCGGAATTCCTTGTCCATGAAGATCATACATAGTACCAAGGAAGCCATCAAAATATGAGCCTTTTAGATATTCGCTTATCTTGTCATACTGATTTGAATTCATGTTGTCTAGAATTGCTTTAATTTGCTTTTTAAGAGCCTTTTGATAGTCAAGCTGATAAATCTTGCTTTGTGTCAATTCATCAGCCTGTAAAAGCCTTATTTTCGTTGTGATATCATCCAAGGCTTTCTTGTATATGTTCTTCAGCTCACTAATGATTACTTTTTCATCCTGAATGCTTGCAAAGATGACTTCTTTTTGTCTACTGTTCATTTGTTTTCACCGATGGTAAATGCAATAATGAACGTGCTTTTTGTTCACTGATTGCAAGTGACAACGAAATGATTGATACAGCTTCATCCGCAGTCAATTGTCCTTGCTTATATTGTGCAATGATTGATAATAACGATTGTGTTTGCGCCCCATTCAAAGGCTTTCCAATCTCTTCTTCAGTTTCTTGTTTGACTTGATTATCAATACCTGTTAATTCGGTTGTGGTGTCATCTACCAGAGCATTTTCAATAGCGCTTTGAGCGGTTGCTAAATCATCTTCATCGCTTGGCAATTTGTCTTTAATTTGCTCATAATCGATATCAAGCACATCACAAATGTTTTGAACGACTGTTTCATTATCAAGTGTGCTTGCAAGGTTAAGAAGTGTGTTAATTTTGATTTGTTCTGTTTCTGCATCCGTCTTTTCGATTGATGCATTATCATTAGCATTTGTCATGACTTCACGCTCAAACTTGAAGTATACATCCTTCTGCTTGTAATCAGTTTCATTCACTTCATTGATTTCAGCAAGAACAATCTTCAATATCTTACGCATGAACTGCTTCAATCTAATCTCAAGTTTATTGCATTTCAAATCAAGCAAGGCATATCTTGACTTGATTACAATGTTTGTGATGTTTCCATCGCCTAATTGAGCGCTATTGAACCCCATCCCAAAGCGGTAAATATTCTTTTCATCCAACTCCAATTTGATTTTTCTTGCTTCATATGGGATGTCAACAGTCTTGAATTCTACATCACCGCCATCATCACCATCAACACCAATGTGTTTTTTGGTTTTAACATTTTGAATTAATTCTTCAAGATTATCCCCTTGAAATCCTTTAGCAACAACCAAATATTCCTGTGCATCTTGTAGATTGTTAGATAATCCGCACGACATCAAATCATAATCATCAATCAGATCCTTAATTGCTTTTAAACCGCTAAACTGCTTTTTGCAGTTGTCCAATCGAAAGAATGGGATAAACCCAAACCCTTCTGTGTACACGTTGTTTCCTATCGTATAAGTGGTGTGTGGCTTTGGATTAATAGTAGCATCAATATCAACTTCTATCTTTCCTTCTTCCTCTTGAACAAAAAAATGCGTTTCCTGTTCTGTCCACACCTGAATCTTCTTGATTTTCTTCTTATCCTTGCCAATACGCTCAATATACCAATAGATAACATAATCACAGTTATCCTGTGTATCTTTTGCACGTACTTCAATAACACCCATTGAATCTGCACATTGAAAAGCGATCTTGTCTTCTTCGTTCTTGTATGCATACATATATTCAAATCCTTTTGTGACTGTTCCAGTGAGTGTTTCATAAAGTTCACTCATGAAGTCCTCATTTTCATTGAAATATGCATCCATCTCATTCTGAAGTTCAGGAATATCACTTTTTACAAATCCATCTTTTCCACTTAGCATATATTGCACTTCCTGGTCTACTAGTTCAGTGAAGAATGGATGTGATATTTTTACATTGCTTCTTGTTGTATCTTCCACAAGCTGCCCATCTGAATTATAATAGAATATTCTATAATTTCTGATGTCATGTTCAGCTTCATAATACTTCATACCTGTTCTAGCAAGCATCTTTCTTTCGCTAGAATTATCTTCTTCAATAAATCGTGCTATTTCTTCAACTGTTAGCATCTGTTCACCCCCTCTATAAAACACAAAAACACCCGTTTAGGCGTTAAAATAATGGTCACAAATTTCATTTATTTCTTTTGAATAATTCGCTATAAACTCGCATAATTGTTCTTCATCGAATGATTCTTGAAAGAATCCATAGGCTTCAACAAAAGCGTGTGTTAATTCGTGAGCCAAAACCTTTCTTTTTCTTGTTCTTGTCATATGCTCGTGTAAACATATCTTTTGATTTACAAAATCACATAAACCTAATCGCATTTGTAATTGTCCGTCAGTTATTTTGTCACAAAAAACATTGTCACCGTCTGTCTCTTCGACAATCACATATTCTAAATCTTTAATTTTTACTTTCATGTTTTACCTCTCTAATACAACCATTTCTTTACATAAACCATCCTTTACGTTTGATGAATCCTTCTAATGCATATCTCATAGCATCCATTAAGTGGTTAAAATCATCAATTGGTTTGTTTATTTTGTTTCCAAATCTATCTTCATCCCATGTATAATTTGATATTTCAGTTAGAAAATTAACACATCTAGGATGGATGATGATTTCCAAATCTTGAATCCACTGAATACCATTCATGACACTGTCTTTTCCTTTTTTAGCGCCTTTGATTCTTAATCCCAAACCTTTTAACTCGTCAATACTCTTAGGCTCTGCACTATCGCCTATAATCCGTTCTTTTGAGTACCCCATATCAACAATCTTTTTGTGTATAGCTTTATTCGACATACCTTTTTCATACATCTCATCCCACACATACAATTTTTTAGCGGTTGTATCTAAAAAGCCCATGAAAAAAGCAGTTGGGTCATTGGTATAACCAAAGTCCAATCCGCAAGCGGTATTGCAATGTTTAATTTCTTCAAGTGAGAATGCTTCTTCTCGCCAGTTTTCATAAACTAAGCCATCAACAATACCCCAATTACCTAAACCAGCAACCTTATAACGTTTTGGATTATCTCTTTTCATACGCTCAAACACTCTTAAATCAGCTTCATCAAGGAACTCATTGCACATATAGTTAGTGGTTATTGCTAGTATGTCTTCATCAGGTTCGGCATCATAGAAACGCTTTTTAATCCATATCTTTTCATTCCACGGGTTGAATGTTAAAGTAATCTGTTTCCACAATCCTGGTGGAACAGATCCACGAATCGATTCATCAAGGATATTGAAATCATCTTCTTTTGTTATTTCATAGGCTTCTTCTATCCACATCCAACACAAAACACCCACATCAACAGCAATAGACGTTACTTTTAAAGGATCATCTAATCCCCTGAAGTATATCTTTTGTCCTGTGGGTAAATAAGTCATTTCTAAGGGCGATTCAGTAAACTTCCAAAATGCATCAACCTGGAGCTTATGAACTGCCCATTTCAATTGTGTATAAACACTATCTTTAAGTGTCCTTCCTGTTTTACGAACAACAAGCAAATTAGCTTGTGGGTACTTCATCATGTTCTTGATGTAGTCTAATGACGTTGTAGCACTTTTTTTAGAAGCACGTGAACCTTTGCATATCCTGTAACGTCCTTTGAAACGCAAGTATTCATCATATCCACCACCAACCATTTCTCTAAATGATATTTTCTTTACGTTCTTATTCATCAATATCATCTACAATCACAATAGGAATAGCCCCTTCAACTTCTACTTTGTCAGTGAAGAGCCTATATCTTTTACCTAATAATTCGGCTGCCTTTGTTCTTTCTCTTTCATCAGGGGGCTTTTGTATGACCTCTTGCACACCATCACCAGCCATTGCTAAAACACTTGATTTAGATTCACCACGCATAACGCTTGTTAGATACTTCAATACTTCATCCTGTTTAGCAATTAATGAATCTTCTTTTTCTTGCATACGTTCTTCAATGTAATTTTTTATGTACGGTTTTGACATGTTCTCATTTCCTACTTGTCTTGCTGCTTTCTTTGAATATCCCGCCCTAATAGCTGCCTGTGTCGCATTCAAGTCAATAAGATATTCATCACAAAAACGCTTTTGTTTAGCTGTCATTCTAGTTGCCATCATGCAACACATCCTTTCATTTTGATTTAATTCTCGTTTATTCACTCATTAGATACAACTATCATTTTAGATTTTATAAAAATAGGAGATTATCAAACACGAGAAAAAAGACATCTGCAATGGAATAGTAGTTTTTATTATTAGTTATTTGTAATTTAGATAGTTGTATCAAATCAGCAAACAAAAAAGGCTACCAAAATATTTGATAACCCATTGTTCTTATATACTGTTTTATATGTAAAGAGTAACCCTCACAACACATATACCTTAACTATATTTATTCACTATAATCATTATATCATTAAAATATGCAAAAACCATGACAAGAAAATGCACTAAAAATGCAAGTTGTCAAGTGTGTTATATTTTTTGATAAAAATGATATAAAAAATGCCCAATAAGGACATCTTTTTTTATAAATATAATTCTTTAATCACATCATCACTAAATAAATAAATTGATAGTTTCTTTACAAGTCTATTTTTATTTCTTCCTATAGTTGTTTCATCAATAGGTGTCACCCATTCATTAGCAACTGCACTATGCTTCTTACCATCAAAATAACATTCTTCAATAACCTTGTAATAAGGATCACCTTTAATTGTCTTTAAAGCATTATCAATCAACTTTATAAAGTTTGATGTAACTGCAATAGATGATTCTAATTCAGCGATAGCAGCATCATTCTTTTCCTGTTCTGATGGTATATACTTAAATCCAGTATCTTGGGGCATAGGAAGAAATGAACAGCTTGTTTTTGATATTCCAACTTGTTTAATTTGTTCAATCATTTCTTGTTTATCCTTTACAACTTCTTTGAAATTGTTGTAATTATATAAAAGCTGCTCTGTTTTTTGATATGTATTCATATCACTTTTTTTAATCATTTTTTGCTTTAATAACTCATTAACCGTTTTTGAAATAGTATCATCAATCAATTCTTCTACTTCTTTTTTACTGATTGTTTTCGACATCATCTTTCACTTCCTTTATCTCTACTTTTACGATTTCACAACATTTAGGAATTTTTTTTAACAATAACTCATTAAACTTTCCTTTAACTTCAAATTCACTAAATAATTTAGGTGTATTGTATTCTTGATATTCTTCATTTATATATCTCATTTTAGGCTTATTGCCATTTGATCTATAATCAAATCCAAATACAAATCTACCATCTTTTTTATTCCTTATTGCATAAGCAATCATCATTTTTTTACTTCCTTTTCAATCATATTCGCCATTTGCACTGGAAAGAAACGGTTTTCTTCGAAATTTATTAAAGAAGTGCTTCCGTCTCTATTTTCAACTATAAATACATAGTGCTTTAAAGCTTCAATCCCTATATCCACAGAAACAATTTTAAATAACCATTTTACTTTAATATCATAAACCCACATATCCTCTTTTAAATCTTCGAACTTGTATGGTTCAATATTTGTTAGTTCTTTAACTCTTTTTTTAATTGCAACAATTCCACATACGTCTAATATTTTTTCTATTTCTTTAATATGTTCGAATTGTTTGTCCAATGTAAAATCTATTGATTTGTATTTTTCTTCTAAGTTGTTATACGCATTGAGACTATGTGCTAATTGCTCATCACAAACACCCCAATTATGATACAACATATTAATATAGTCTATTAATTCTTTCTTAGTTAGATTTTTTAAAGTATTGTCACTATGTAGCTTAAAGTGCTTAAATTCCGATGTATTTTCTTTTGGTTTAAAATGTTCATTGATTAAATCAAAATATTTTTGTTGAAAGTCTCTAATAATTTTAATTGCCTCTTCGTTATCAATTTCAACTTTAACTTCAACTAGATTATTTAGTACTTCTAATATTGCATTTATTGCTTGTCCGCCCTTAACATACAACTCTATATATTCTTCCTTACTAAGCATCTTCTTTCAACCACTCTTTCCATTGTTCTTTGTTTTTTACATCAATAAAATCACTATCATTAAATGTCATGTCAAATGTTTCCAATTCTTCGCACGCTTTGTCTAATGATTGTTCTAAATCCATACAATAAGTAATAACTCTAACTAACTCCGCCACATTTTCATCTCTAAAAGGATTGATATGACAAGACAACTCTTGCAATGCTTTGGAAGCTTTGTCTTTATCGAACTTCCAATCTTGTTCATTCTTCATCAAATCCACCCCAGTTCCTTACATTGTTGATTAATAGCTTTCAATGTAGCTACGTCTATGCCGTAATCACCTACCGTAATTTCTTTATCTGGGCTAAAAAGAAAGTAGTTTATTTCACTTATTTCATAAAGAATCATATTGTTACTTTTATAATATGTATATCCTAGTTCCTCGAACATTTCTTTAGCATTTAATTCAGCTTCATATATTTCTTCAATCGTATTTACAATATCATCATGGGAATTGCAATTGTTAGTGTAGTAATTTATGTTACTTATACAATCCAATTTATCTAACTCAGTAATTAACTTATTTTTATCTATCATTGTTCATCATTCCAATCTATTACTTGTCCGCAATTAGAACAACACTTAAATCTTGTATTATATTCAAAATCGTATATATCACTTTCTCCACAATTAGGGCATACGCACAGCGTTTCATTTATACGACCATATTCATCATAAATGGTTTTTGTATCTTCATCTTCCCATATCTTATTTAAAATTGGACGTTTAGGCGTTGCTTTATCAACTAATTCTTGTATTGAACATAAATGTTTATCATATTGTTCGCAAAATTCACTATTTGCAAACTTTAGAGGAATGCGATATGGCAATTTTCTAAAAAAATGAAATGCTTCTTGATATTTTGAATTAATCATACTGCTGCCTCATCGTCGTCGATTATTTTTGTTAAAATATCTAATACTTTTATGTTTTCAATGCCTTGTTTTGGCATTGGTAAACACCGACCATTTTTATCATTTAAAACAATCCATTCTTCCTTATCTTCAATTCTTATAATATCTCTAAAAACTATTTCTTCTGCTAAAGAAGTTGTTTCAACTATTACTGTCATTGTTTTCTCTCCTTTCATGCGTACCCGCACGTTTTTCCAATCAAATACACTTCTTGTCCACCATAATTGTTATATCGATAAATTTCACCATGTAACGGACCCTCGACAATAATTAAATAATGTCCGTCTTTATTTAAACCGTCTAACACCTCTTCTAAAGAAAAATACGGTTTATCCAAAAGTAATTCATTATTTTTAATTACCTCATCATTAAATTGATCAATAACTAATAAATTTTCCATTCCAAGCGGACTAATTAATATATCCGCTGGATTAACTTTTTTCATCTTCAATCACCTCACAATTAGCTAGAATATTATCAATATCCCATGGTTCTTCATCTTCCCACTTAACAAAATTTAATAAACTATCTAAAATCCCACGACAATCATTGCTAGCAACAATCCATTCATCAAGCGACTTGAAAGGTTTATCTTTATAAAAATATATGTGCTCATTTACATCACACGCAATATACATATATTCATTTTTTATTGCTTCCTTTAAATACTCATGTTCTAATTTAGTTAATTTAATCGGTTCTTTATATTCTTCTAATAAGTCCAGCAACGACCGCCTTAAACATTCTGAACATACTAATCCACTGCAATTGTGTTTGTTAACACTGGAATTTGTCGTAATTCGATGTAACCAGCAAGAGAGAATCTCATCAGCAGTAACATCTGTATCAAAATTTAAAATCTCGTCTTTAATCTTTTCTATCTTTAACATTCTTGTTTTCCTCCAATTCCCTATATCTTTCTTCAAGAGAATTCAATATAATAAAACAACCTAATGTAAATAAAGCCATTACCAACAATATGGTTAATATTATATTCAGCATTCCTATCCCCTTCTTTTTAATCAAAGTTAGTTACTGCCCATATCCATACTGGATCAAGTGGGCATATTTTTTTAGTTCTAGGGCACATTTTGAAGTCATTGGCATATTCCAACGCTTTATTCATTTTTTGCTCCACAGAAGGCAAATACTGCCCTAAGTCATATGCTATATTGTTTATGTACTTCTCATTATCGATACATTTACGTATTGCTTCCTTGATTTGCTCATAACTGTAACTAGCAAATCTCGGATACAGCATTTGTATATGTTCGGTTGTAAAACCTTTATTATAATTCAAACCTAGAAATGTCATAGCTTTAGTAAATTCATTTGGTGTCATTAGTAGAACTCATTGAAATCTAAATTTGATGCCAAGTCTTTTGTAGTTTGTTGTTGGATTTTTCTAGGTTTGTCCTGCTCTCTAGCGAGCCATGCATTAATAAATCTTTGAATTCCTTTTTTAGTCTTTCTTTTTGCAGGATTAGCATTTGACCAGCCTTTCATTTTTCTAAGCTCTTGAAGTACATCAACATTTGGATATAGTTCATTCCATTCATCAATCATACTTTGATAGATCGGATATTCTGATTTGTCATTTAAAGTTATAGTGATAATAGATGGTTCGATAGGTGTTGGCTCATGAGTGATTTTATCGCTCTGAGCATTATATATATTATTATTTATATCTATCTCTATCTCTTTCTCTTTCTCTTTCTCTTGTCGGACATTGTCCTCTTTTTTAGGACATTGTCCTTTATTTGTCCTTACGTTTAGGACATTGTCCTCATATTGTCCACCTTTTAATGCCTTAATTGCATTATTTTCACTTTGCAATACATTTTGGGCATTCACTTTTTTTCTATATTCACGCTTTTTTATTGCCCATTCTGTTTCATATCCAACCATATTTTGTACTTCATGCATAAAGTACGTTCCATTATCTAATACTTCAATCATGTTTAACTCTTGAAATATCTTGATTGCATTTCTTACAACATCAACATTTGTGTTAGTAATAGTTGCAAGCATTTCTTCACTATATGGTATTGTTTCACTAAATCTTAGATTTCCACCATGATTTGCTGATTCACATATAACCTTCAAATAAAACAGTATATAATCCTTTCCATTTGGCATAGATTCAACAATCCTTATATCGTGCCTTTTGAAGAAGTCCTTTTGCAGTCTTAACCAGTAGTATTTTTTATCAGACTTTGCCACAATACTCACCTCTAAAACTGTATATCATCTTCTGATATATCAAAATTATTATTCGAACCATTAAAACTATTTTGTTGCTCAGGTGCTTTATTTTCTTTATTTCTACTATCTAAAAACTGAACGCTTTCACATACTGCTTCAAGAACAAATACTTTTTGTCCATGTGAATTATCATAACTTCTTGACTGCATCCTAGCTTCAATTGCAATCAACGATCCTTTGGAACAATATCTTTCAACATTTTCTGCCCCCTTATTCCAAATAACACAAGGTATAAAATCCGCTTCCTGTCCATCTGCACTTTTAAATGTTCGATTACAAGCTAAATTGAATGATGCTACTGCGGTGCCTTGTTGTGTTCTTCTCAATTCGGGGTCTTTTGTCAGCCTTCCAATACAACATAATTTATTTAACATTCTCATTTTCCTTTCCGAAGAATTTATCTTCATTATCTGCAATGTAAAGATACTTTGAAATGCTAAGACCTGAAGCCTTCCAGCGATAATAACCGTATTTTGTTTGTCTTAACCTTGCCTGCGTGATATTACACGTGGCTGTTTTAATTTCTTGTGCTTCTTTATACATTGCTAAATCTTTTTTAGTTATCTTCATACCACCATTTATTCATTATTTGCTGCTTTTCATAAGCAACCTGTTTCCAATAGTTCCTTTCACGAATTAATTTATCTACAGTTAACAGTAAAATAACAATGACAATTATTAATATAACGATCAAAACCATATAAACACCTCTATTTTTTCATTTATTTAATGCCTGTTAAGAGATTTTTAACTTTCCGATAATTTATACCTATTCAATTAAAAAACTCTTACAATCTAAAATTTAAATTTCTTTTTTTAATTCATGATATGTTACTCCAACCGCATATGCAGCCCAAACATCAGCTTTAAATCCATAAAACCAATCAGGATTTTTTTTATTTCCTTTTCCATTCTTAAAATCATGATTTGCAAATCGATCTATTAGCGCTTGCCTAATGTTAGAATCTTTCGCTTTCATATTTCCGCAAATACACATTTTTTCATCTTTACGATATATGAATGTAGGTTTTATATTTGATCGTTCACTAATAAGCTGATAAAATCTGCCAATCCAAACACAAGTATCAAAAACTGTTTTGCCTACTGCCATGCCATATGATGCAATCATTTCAATAGCAACATCAGTTATACACTCGATTAAAAATAATTCTTCCAAGATTATTAATAAATCATGGTTTAATACTTTTCCAAATTTAACAGGCTTTAAATTTTCATCTAGAAGGGAATAAGCTGAACACTCATTCCCTGGATCAATTGATAAAATCATAATTAATACCCATTTTTTAGCCTTTCATAATTAACTGCGTTCTTAGCTTTATATGTTTCATATATTTCACTCCACGTGAAGCCTAGAATGTAGCCTAAATCAAACAAATATGATAGACCTAATATATTATCACAATGATTTGTTGAATTTGATAAGCAGATGATTATATCTGTACTTCTTACTAGCATATTGTTATAATCATGATTTCTTTCATGAATTCCTAATTCATAATAATTAAATAACGACATTTGAAAATGTAATGCATCTACGTATTCAACAAGGGCTTTTTCTCGGTTGTCTTTAGCTGTCTTTTTCCAATGCTTGAATTTAGTAGGCATTTCATTCATCAGCTCACCTAATTCAACAAATAAAGCAATTTTCATTTGATCTGCAATCTTTTCATCATATATATTGCCATGTTCTTTTAAAATCGCTTCATCAAGAACACGCTGCATTTCTAATAACTCTTTTAACTGTTCTAACATCTCGATTACCTCTTACATATCCACACCAATATAAATCGGTTCGGGTGCTTCCATAATTTCACCATCAATATTCATTTGACCATCTGCATAATCAGGAATTTCTTGTAATTTATTAAGAATAACACCAGTTTCTTTATCTGTTTCCTGGATATTAAATAATGTTGATTGGACCGTATTAAGCGGTCTTAGTTTAGCGGTTGGTGTACATTCAATTACCAGTTTCTTTTTATTATTAATAGGAATAATCTTGATCTTTACATTTAATTCACGTGGCTTATCATCCGTATTTATATCGTTGATATTTTTAATGATTTTTTCTAATTCATAATCAATATTTTTTATGATCTGTCCGTTTTGGATTCCTAGAATCCCAATTTTTTTAACATCTTTTGCTTTAACTAATTCATCCATTTTCTTACCTCTAACCAACTACAACAACTTTATTTTCTTCAATCAAATCTTTTAAATATTCTTCTAAATAAGCAACGATTCTTTTTTGAACTTCATATTTCCATTGTCCGCCATCAGCTTCACGCAAGCATACAGTTCCATTTTTATTAACTCTAAATAAGAACTTAGATTCTACTTGTTCAATTTCTTCATAAGTTCTAATAGGTTTCAACTTAACGATAGGCTGCACCTGGAACTTCGCATTCACTGATGCACCTTTTTTAGCTGTAACTGTTTGACCAACACCATCATCATTAAATTCAACTTCTTCAACAACTCTTAGTGAAGATAATGAATTGATGAACTTTTCTGTATTTTCAGTCATGATGAATGAAGTTGATAACAAGATGATCATTTCTTCAACCGACATATCATAACCAATTCTTAATGATGGAATCATCGGGTTAGCTTCAAAAAGATAATTTCTACTTTTATCAGCATTTAACGCACTCATGACTTCAATACAATTAAAATCAACTCTTACAATCAAAGGTGAATAAATTCCAAACACATCAGATGCATCTTTATTATTGTTTTTGATTAATTTAATTAAGCCATCTAAGCTATTTGCTTCGATTTTGCGTGTTTTTGGTTTGTTTAATTGTTCATATCCATGTGATGTTCTGATATAATCAACACCTTCATGTTCAACAATCTCAGGAGCAACCTGACCATTAACTAATTGTTCAATATATTCTGCTAAATCTCTTAACATTGTATTTTCCATTTCTCATTCCTCTTTCTTTCTATACCCTGTGGGGTATTATTTTTTATATGCTAATTCTTCGTTTCTATATAAATTTGTACGGTTCAAATCAACTTCTTCAAAATCATAACTATCTGTAAATGAAACAAAGTAATCTTTCTTTATTCTTTTATAGCCATTTAGTATGCGCCATGCATCATTATCTTTATCAAAGACAGGCTTTCCAATTAGATCATCTATTTCATTCCATCTGATCATATTTTCATTTGTAATCAATTCTTGTTTTTCTTCCATAAATTCTTCCTCTTTGTCTAAGTCGAACAATGTTGGCTGCTTTATGATTTCAGCACGTTCATCAGATTCAAGTGTTTCAAACAGGCTTTTGAATATATGTGCTATTACATCAACAGTCCATCCGTTCCCAATGGCTGTATAACGCCTACTATCAGCTACACAATCTGTATAGTAATCAGGCAAAGTTTGCAATCTTTCATATTCAAGTGGTGTTAATTTTCTAACTCTATTATCCTGATATATTTTCTTTACTAAGTTGCCTCCGTTACCATCACAAAGTAATGTATTGCATTTATGGTTCAATCCATATACCTCTTTCGCCTGTCTATGACTATTCAAGTGAATGGTAGCTTTTACTTTAACATCGCCATCATGAACTGTTATTGGATATTTCGTATACCAATATTTATCTGGCACTTCATTCGATGGAATGACAATATCCTTTAGTACAATTCCTTTATCTTCTGGCTGTTCGATATTTGGTATGTTCGTCCAATATAAACGCTTTCGTTCTGCTGCACATACAAGAGCTGAGTTAATCATTATTGGCTCTACGCCTAGTTCTTCTGATATCACATCTGCCCACTTCTTTTCCATACTTGCAACATTTTCAAGTAGAAAATATTTAGGTTTTACTTCTTTTAAAGCCTTGACATAGTAGTAAAATAAACTACTTTTTTCTCCATCAAGTCCTTTTACTTCACCACGATCATATTTATAATTGCTTAGATCCTGACATGGGCTGCCGCCTATCAATAAATCAAAATCTTTGTACTTTGTAAAATCTTCTTTTGTTACATCGCCACATTGTTCTATTTGCGGATAATTCTTTTTACTTATTTTGATTGCATTTGGTTCGATCTCATATGCTACATATCTACCAACAGGAATTCCAGCTCGTTTCAGTGCTATCATTCCACAACTAATGCCATCAAATAAACTTAATACTCTTAATACCTTCATCTATTTAATCAAAGGAAACCATGGTTTTATGTGCGCACAACCGTCTCCTTTCTTTAATTTATTTCTAAAAGATAACTACCATACTAGGAAAAGGGGCGGACTCCTTTCCATCATTAAATTTTAATCTGCCTTTAATAAATCTAATTTCTGCTTTTTGATAGATATATTCATGAAACCATTTTGTATCTGTCCTGCTTGGTATCAACATAACGACTTTTGTATTTGGTTTCTTACTTTCTTCATAACACTTTTTAACCCACAATCCAGTTTCTTTTCTTCCGTATGGCGGGTTGCAGAACACTGTATGTCCGCCCCAATCCTGCTTTAACCCATCTTCTAATTTTGTATAATGTTTTTCACATTTAGCATTTTCATGAGTTGAACATGGTTCTAGAGTAAAACCGAATTCATTATTTAATTCTTCAAAAAATTGTTTAGGTGTTGCCCATTCACAAGTTTTAGAAGATAAACATGCATCAATACTCATCTTTTCCCCTTTCCTTCATTCATCGCATACCTCAACAACTTTTGCTGTTGCTGCCTGTACTCTTCTTTTAAAATCTTTTTCATTTGAATGTCTGCTTGACAGATGCATCAAATAAATCTTTTTGACAGTATTTAAATCAATTGATTTTAAATATTGGATAGTTGTGTCTATGCTCATATGGCTTTGGATAAGCCTTTTTCTTTGTGTATCTTCTTCAACAAGTTCAATATCATAATTGGCTTCTATCATTATGTAATCAAGCCCGTGGAAAGCATACTTGATCATATATGTATCGGTTGCAAATAACAGCTTTTCATTTGTCACAACCGAATAAATAAGGAAACCAACACAAGGAACATCATGATTCATTTCCAAAGGAATTATTTTAAATGTGCCTATGTCAATCTGCTTTAAATGTTTAATTCTTTTTGCTCTGTGGTGGTTATTAATCTCTTTAGCTTCAAACACTTCTTTTAGTGCATAGCACCTAACACCTGCATTCAATAAATCTTTTAGCGATTTAGAATGATCACCATGTTCATGCGAAATCAAACAAGCATCAATTACACTAGGAACAATAAAGTTTGTTTTTCTTTTTAGTTCTTTAAGTGGTATCCCACATTCTATTAATACAGTAGTTTGGAAATCGCTTATTAAATAAGCGTTTCCTTTACTGCTGCTTGCTATCGGTTTAATTTCCATTACCAGTCAATTCCCATTTGCTCTTGTTTCACTTGCGCTGTGGCTTGTTTTTCTTCTTTAGGTGCATTTGGTTGTGTTTGTGATTTTGGCTCTGTATGCGCTTGTTTTGGCGATTCCTGTGGTTCTTGTGAAATATCAATGACCTGTGATGCCTGTTCTTCTCTTACTTTGTATTGCACATCATCATAAACATCAGGTTCACTTTCACTGTATTCATTTGAAGTTACACGATTCAAAGTATCAATTAAAATATCTTGATCATCACGTGTATTTATAAAGTTTTTGATACATCTGTTGATAGCTGATTTCTTAGCCATTTCACCCATGAACTTTTGATGTGCTTTAGATTTTCCATAAGCACTGCCCATTGACCATGCATTTTGAATATCTTCTAATGTCATTATTGCTGTGTATGTTTCAACTCCCCACACTTCAGGATCAAGGATGATTCTTGCCCATGCTCCGATAATGTTTTCACTTTTTCTTTTATCAAGTGGACATGGACCAGTGATTTTAATATCGTCATTACCATATACATCAAGTGTTAGTTCGTAGCATGTGTCTTTATAAATGACATCGCTTCTTACATCAATAACACCTTTAATACGTTTCACCATTGTTTGCTTCCCAAAGTAAGAAGTCATAAGCGTACATTGATCACCCATCGGTACAAAATAGCATTGATTTTTAGAAGGGTTCAAACCGCCAATGCACATATCAAGCAAAGCATTAGCAACTGATGCATTTGTACATTTTTGTAGTTTTGAATCATTTTGATAGATAAGATATGCAGCTTTTAAAGCGTTCCCTACACTGTAATTATGAGGGAATGAAACTGTTCCCTGCTGTTGGTAAACTGACAATGTATTAAATACCGTATCAGTAATATTTTTTGGTAATACTAATCCCTGTTTTTCTAACTGTTGAACAGATAATTCAATTTCTTGTTTTGGTTCTTTTGTTTGTACTTGTGTCATTTTTCTTCTCTCTTTCTATTTATTTTCAATTCTTAATGTTTCATCATTTTCAGTTACATATAATCTTACTTGTTGTGAATTGGTTTTAATTGTTTCATTAACTGATTCAGCATTATCAATAAAGATAGGTGCATATGTATTTGAATAATCACAAATTGTATTGATAACATCCAAGCCCGCATTTATCTTCATTGCATTGTTTAAATCAGTGTAATTAACACCATTAACCGTTACTTCACAAACTTCGTTCAAACCGCCATTAATCTGTTCTTCAAATAGATTAAATTTACATAACTTGAAGTGACTATTAATCTTTTCAGTAAGCATGGCTACTTTTGTTTTGATGAATAAATCTGTTAAATAAAGCATCTTATCCATATCGTTGTACTGATTAGATAATTCTTTTTCTCTTGCTTCAAGTTCGGCAATTCGGTTTGTTTGAGTTTTAGCGAGATATTCTTTTGCTTTTATTTCTTCATAATGTGAACGTTGCTCTTTTAACATGCCGATTTCCTCATTAATCTTTGCAACTTCTTCACCTGTATTAGATTTCAAGAATTCCATTTCACGTTCAGCATTAACGATTTTTTCATCAATTGCATTGATTTTTGGTTCTTGTTCTTTTGCAAAGTCTTCGTTGATATTTGCGATTTTTTTAGTAAGTTCACTTAACTTCACTTTGCTTTCATCAATCATGTTTTGATATTCCTGAACTTTATTTTCTAAATCATCAATTTCAACAGAACGTTCTTTATATTCTTTCAGCAAAGATAAGCCTTTAGCATTCAATTCTTCTAATCTGTTTGATTTATATATATTAAATTCTTCTTCGAATTTTTTTATTTGTTCTTGCGTACGCATTTGACCGCATTCAGGACAAATATTTTTTGAACTGTCATAATATTTTGCTTCAAGTTCATTACGTTCTTTTCTTAAAGGATCACGTCTGCTTTTATTTGCATCTTGCATTGATTTCTTTACTTGTATTTCATTTTCAGCACGCTCTTTTTTATGCTCCAGTGAATCAATTTGAATGCTCAAACTATACTCTTCATCTTTAAGCGGTTTAACATCAGGAACTTCATTTTTAATTAACAGCCTTTGATTTCTTAATTTAATTAATTCGGTTTCTTTTTCAGCTATTATCCCACCACTTAATATCCTTTGCTTTTTGCTTTCCGCTTCATTAATACGATTGTTGATGTAAGTTAATTTATCTTCATCAATCGTTTCAATATCGTTTGGAATAGCAAGATTTGCTTCATTGATTTTAATAGGGATTGCTTTCAATTCATCATTTATAGGTTTCATTTTGCTCTTTAATTGAAGTCTGTAGTCATCAACTGATTTAGATGCTAGAACACCGTTTAAAGGTGCTAAATCGCTATTGGAAGCAATCACAACTTCATCAGATACATCACCGCAAATATCAATCAAAGTTTTTCTTCGGTCCTGCCATTTCATTCTTGTGTTGAAATAAAATGGATCAGTAATCATCGAAAAGATATTACTATCAAACAGTTCATTAACTGTTTCATCGTATTCTTTCTTTTTGCGCGGCACATCATCAACGAAATAGTCCGTTGTATGCCCAGTAAATGATGCTGTAGTGCTTCCACGCTGTTTAGTGTATTTTTCTTTGAATACCTTTTTAAATGTAGTCTCAGTTCCATCTACTTCAACAACTGCTTCAACCAAATGTTCTAAATTATGAAGATATTCACCATTAGGTGTTTTGGTTTTCACATCAAAATCACTTGCACCACTTGAATCCTTATTAAAGAACAGCCAACTGAAAGCATCTACTAATGTCGTTTTACCTGTTGCATTTTTTCCATAGATATTTGTATCCAACAAATTGAAATCAATATCACGCTCTTTGATTCCTTTGAAGTTTCTCAACTTCATTTCTTTTATTCTCACGTTTTTCATGTTCTTTCTTACCTTTCCTTAAAACTTTCATTTAAATCAATCATTGTTGTGCCTAATGTATATAACAGTCCAGGCATCAGCCACATAATGCATTCACCGCCATAACCTGGGTCACGTCTGCTTTTATTTGCGTATTTATTCAGGCTTGGAACAGCGAAAAATAAGAAGATTGTTAAAATAACTGTGATTTTTTTCACTTTTGATTTCATAAAATGGTCCTTTCTGCTATAATTGCAGTGAGTTTTTAAAACTCTGTTCATGATTTGTTTTTTTTATTTTTAGAACAGGTTGCCGCCTGTTCTTTTTCTTTTTTAGGCGTTAATTTAACTTTAATTTCGAATTCATCATTTGAGTATAGAAGCGATAGAGCTTTTTCCAGTCTTTCTATACTTACACCTTCGAATAGATTTCTTTCTTCCATATTACTCACCGTGAATTATTTAAAGTGTTAGTTACCTGAATTTTATAAGCTAAATTAGTATCAGGGCGCCATGTCTCTAAATACTTGACAGCTCTTTCATAATCGGTTTTTAAAGTATCTTTATAAGATGCTAATTTGAAATAATCTTTATAATCTCGCCACATTTTGGCGAACACTTCACGATTCAATTCAAAATATGCATTTGAATTTTTACCGCCTAAAACCCTGACTGCTGTTGCCTTTGCGATTTTGGATAATGTTAATTGCTGTGAACTAACAATAGTGGTTGTTTTTTCGAGGTTTGTAACACGGTTATCGAACTGATCCATTCTTTCATCCTGTAGCTTTTGAGTATCAAACATCAATTGTAATGCTTCCATTGGTGATGATGGTACTTTATAAGTTCCAGTTTTTCTTATGTTAGGTAATACATCAGTAGCAACCCAAATTTGAAACTTCTTCGCTGTTTCGTTATTAGCTTTCATTGCCAATAGATAAAATACCGATTCGGGGATAAAATCATCTTTCGCAACTTGTTGCGAAACACCAAATTCCTCTAAATATCCGTTTACTCTTTGCCACTTAATATATCTTTCTCCACTTGTGGAGAATTTGTTTTCAACAAACCCCAACCCTCTAGCAGCATCTTCTAAGTTTACTGAAATGCTCCCATCATCATTTTTTACTGCTCTAATTTCTAAATTAAGATTTTGATTCTTAAATATTTGTAATTCGTTCATAAATTACTCCTTTCTATTCTTCGATAACTACTGCATTAACAGCTTCAGTCAAAAGTAAATTGACTATATACTGAACACTGAAATCAGTTTGTTCACTAATTACTTTGATTCTTTCATGAAGCTGTTTGTCTATTCGCACCATTGTGCTATCTTCTCTTTTACACAAGTTTTGTGCTTTCTTGATAACGATTTTTTCCATATGTACCCCTTTCTTACAATTTTTGTTATAATGCCCTCGAAAGCGAGGTGATTATAATAAATAGCTTTTTTAAAGAAATTATTCTTACTAGAAAAGAGCGAAAAGCATTGAAATATATTGCAAAACATAGTCACGTTAATGTATCCAATTTTGATACAGATATTATCTATGAACTTGCTTCATATAAATTAATTGCTTTCGATTATTCTGATAAGAAAAATAGCTTAGGCGAACGTATTCGTTATGATACGGTTTCTATAACTGAAAACTATTTAAGGTATAAGAAATTTCTTAGAAATAGTTTCATTGAAAGAAAATTGCCTATCATAATTTCAATAATTGCTTTAATCATTTCTTTCGTTGCTCTGTACTTTAGTTATTTACAATTAATATCAAACTAAAGACAATAAGCTGTATTAGCAATGTAATTATTGAAATGTAAAGTGCTGTTTTTGGATGTCTGTCCAAGAACGGCTTTTTTCGTTTGTTCATATAGTCCCCTTTCTTTTTGAATTTTCGCATTTATGCGATAAGATTTTCAAAAAAAATTGCCATAACTTCACTACGATTTAATTCTAATTTCTTTGAAATTAGATAAGCTTGTTTAATAGAAAAAGATTCTTCTTTCATTTTTCTATAGAACGTTGATGTGTCAATGTTTATTGCTTTAGCAAGAGTTTCAATATTTATCCCATTTTCAACACATTTTGCTTTTAGTTTTCTCTCGTTCATCATCTCACCTACCTTCATGTATTTTTTTGTTTCGCATATATGCGACACAAACATTATAACACGCAAAAAATTAAAGTAAAGACAAATTTCGCATTTTTGCAATTTTTTAATCTAAAACAATCACTTTTATTTGCGTATGTGCAAATAATGATGTATTATATGTGTGAAAGGAAGTGCTTATAATGAACGAAACAAACATAGGTGAAAGAATTAAAAACCTTAGAAAACAAAGAGGGATGAGTGTTGAAGAATTGGCTAAACGAATAGGGAAAAATAAAGCAACAGTCTATAGATATGAAAAAAATGAAATATCTGACCTTCCATATACAATTCTTATTCCTATTGCTGAAGCACTAGATACCTCACCAGCATGGCTTATGGGGTGGGAAGATAATTCAGTAGGTAAAACGATAAAACAACTAAGAAAAGAAAAAAACATATCCTTAATGGAAATGGCTGAAGAATTACATATTTCTGTTGATACTTTGGTTGAATATGAAGATGGTATAAGAGAGATACCAACTTATCTTATAAATATTTTCGCAAATTACTTTAATACAACGGTTGACAATCTTGTTAGTTATACTTTTGAAAAATCTAACACTGCTTTTGTAACTGAAAATAAAAGTTTACCCGAGAATTATTCTAAATGGGAGAAAGAAATTGGCTACAATGTCCATTTTACCCCTGAAGAAGTTGATAAAATTATTGACTTTGCTAAATTTCTAATAAGTCAAAGAAAGGAATAGTTAAATGAAACAGCTACCTCTAATGCGTGTTGCATTTTATGAAAGAGTTTCACACGAAGATCAAAAGAAATTTGGAAGCTCAATTGCAGCACAACGACAGCATTTAAACAATTTTTTAGAAAAGCACCCCGAAATGGTCCTAGTTGATGAATATTGCGATGAAGGTATAAGCGCCGATAAGCTAAATAAAAGAACTGAATTACAACGTTTATTAAAAGATATCGAAGATGGAAAAATCGATTTAGTCATTTTCACTAAACTAGATAGATGGTTTAGATCAGTAGCAAAATATTATAAAATTCAAGAAATATTAGAAGCAAATAAAGTTGCATGGCAGGCTATATTAGAAGATTATGAAACTGTAACCGCTAATGGAAAGTTTAAAGTTAATATCATGCTTTCAGTAGCACAGCAGGAACGGGATAGAGATTCAGAACGTATTAAAGATGTATTCGCTTATAAAGTTTCACAAGGTGAAGCAATTATGCCTGCTAACTCTCTTCATTTTCCTTTTACGGTCAAAGAAATTGATGGTATTAAAAGAGTTGTCCATGATCCTGAAACTGAAGCGATGACTTATGATTGGTTAAATCATTTAAAAACCTATAATTCTAAATCTCGCTCATGTGCTTATATAAATGAAAAATATGATAAGAATTTCGATTATAATACAATAGTAAAAGCATCTAAAGATACAATGCTGTATGGATGTTATCGAGATAATGAAAATTATTGCGAGGGTTACATGACAAAAGAGGAATTTAACATTCTTCAAAAAAATCTAAGCAAAAATATAAGAGTTAGAAAAACAAATCATATATATTTATTTAGTGGAAAAATAAAATGCCCCCGCTGCGGTGAAACAATGGTTGGTGGGTATTCAACTTATAAAACAGAAAAGAGCGATAAGAATTTTTCATATTACTATAAATGTAATTTCGCCTATCATAAAAGGCATATAAAAAGCAAAAAATCTTGTACTTATACAAGATCGCTTAATGAAAGAGTTCTAGAAAAAAACATGATTGAAGGACTTAAAAAACATATCGAAGCATTTATTTTAGAAAAAGAATCACATTAAAGATATTAAGAGCATCAAAAAAAAGATAGATGATGAAATTGAAAGACTGAATAAAATGTATCAAAAAGGCAGAATCCAAGAAGAAGATTATGACAGAGAATATGAAGCACTAGAACAAAAATTAAAAGAGCTGAATAAATCACAAGAAGAAAAATATGATTTTACAAGACTTAAAGAACTGCTAAAAACAAACTCCATTGAACAGTATTATAAATCTGATAAATTAACAAAACAAGGCTTTTGGAATACTCTTATAGAAGAAATCATTATCAATGAAAATAAAGAAATTATTAAAGTTATTTTTTTAATCTAATTTTGTGGTAACTACTATATCCCTGTCGGTTCATCAGCAAAAATAATCCGTGGATTAGTAATCAATGCTCGTGCACTGGCACCACGCTGCTTTTGTCCCCCTGATAATTGATAAGGATATTTATTTAAATGTTCACTTAATCCAAATAAAGAGGCCATCTGTTTAGTCTTTTCAATAATTTCACGGCTTCTCTTTCCATTTAAACTCAACGGTAAAGCAATATTATCCTGTAAAGTCATATTATCTAATAAATTATAATCTTGAAAAATAAAACCAATTTTCTCCTGTCTAATTTTCGACAACCGCTTATTATTAACCTTTGTAATATCCTCACCATCAATAATGATTTCACCACGAGTTGGTTTATCTAAAGTTGATAACATATTTAATAAAGTCGATTTACCTGCTCCAGAAGGTCCCATAATTGCAATAAAATCATTTTCATAAATGTCTAAATTAATATTTTTTAATACTTTAGTCTGATAATCTTTACCACCATAACTTTTAACGAGATTTTTTATTTCCACAATCTTTCTCATTTTTAATTCCTCCTTAGATTACAACTAAAGTTTACCAACTAATCAAGAAAAAATCCTAACGCTTATCTAACAGTTAGCTCTATAATCTTACATTTTAGTAATCTAGCATGAAATATTCTGCATTATCTTCAAATTGTAATTTAAAGCGGCTTCCTGAGCAAAAAGTATTATCATAGATAACTTTAATGCCTAACTTCTCTGCTATCTCTTTAACAAAATATAAACCCATTCCCGTTGAGCGATAGTCTCCATCACGAAGATTATGACCGATAAAGCCACGGTCAAATATATATGGAGCATCTTCCGGTGCAATTCCGATTCCATTATCTTCAACAATAAGTTCTAATCCATCATGATCTTCTCTAATATAAAAAGTCAAATTTGGTTCTGTTTGTTTATATTTAATCGAGTTGGTAATGAACTGGTCCAGCATATATGTTAACCAGCGCCGATCACTATAAACATACTCATTCTCTACCTTTAAATTAATTTTAAACTGATCATTAATTAAGAAATAAGATTGATGTTTTATCGCTTCCTTAATAACTTGAGATAAAAAAACTTTCTCTATTTTAATATCATTCACAGGATTTCTAAGCTTACTAGACATTAACATTGTATTTAATAATAATTGAATTTGTTCAATAGTTAAACGCATTTGTTTTTTTAAAACTAGATCTTGATTACGTTCATTCATTAAGCGCATTGAAGCAATCGGCAGCTTAGCTTCATGTGACCATCTAGAAATATAATCCGATAATTCTTGTATTTGAGTACTTAAGTGATTAATTTCTTCATGATAATATAAATCGTTTTGCTCAATAACACTAAGTGCTTGCAACGATAAATAGCTTTTTAATTCCTTTGTGGTCAAAAAATTATTAGTTTTCATTATTTTTTCAACTGCTCGGTATTTCACATTTCCATAAATAAAGATCGTAATCCCAATAAAAATTAAAATAACATCCAAATAAACCAGATCACTTAAATATAAGCGACTACCACACAAATATAAAAAATAAATATTAATAAATACTAAAACTAACATTCCACCTACAATAGGCCGTAATTTCTCTTTTAAATAATTAATCAATATAATAACCTACTCCCTTTTTCGTCTTAATAATATCTTTTCCATTCGTTAATTCCTTTAATTTATTTCGTAGACGTGAAATATGAACCGATAAAGTCGCATCAGTAACAAATTCATCAGTATTCCACAATGTCATCATCAACTGTTCCCTGGTTACCCAGTTGCCTCGTTGCCCTAATAGTGTCGACATTATCTTACCTTCTGATTTAGTCAATTCTAAAACTTTATTTTGATATACAAATCGCCCCCTCACAATATCATAAGAGGTATCCTCATCAAGATATTCTTTTTCCAAATGTTTATATTCATAAGTTCTTCTCAATATTGCTTTTATTTTCACCAACAGCAATTCTAAATCAAATGGTTTTTCAATATAATCATCGCCTCCAGCTGACAGTGCCAGAATTTTATCAGCATTTTGCTCTCGACTAGAAATAAATAATATTGGTACTGTGGAATTTTCCCTTATCTTTTGACACCAGTAAAAACCATCATAAAAAGGCAAATTAATATCTAATAAAATCAAATCCGGCTGATATGTACAATATACTTGATCTACATGCTTAAAATCCTCAAGATACTTTGCCTGAAAATTCCACTTAACACATAATAATTGCAATTCACGCGCCAAGATCAAATCATCTTCAACTATCATGATTTTCATTCTCTTCAACCCCTTTTATTCATTATACTATCGCCTCTTAAGATAGCCTAGTAATTTAACCAACCTTACAAAACTGTTAGAAAAAAAACTAGATCGCAATCTAGTTTTAACTATCAGGATATCCTGACCCATGATGATAATAATACTGATAATTATTCTCTTTGAATTTATCGACTGCTTTTCTCCCCCGATTAGGATAATTAGTAATGATTCCACTAACCCCAAGTTCAAGATACTGTATCATCCTACTTTCATCATCTACTGTCCATACATAAACAGGAACCCAATTACGATTAGCCTTTTCTACAAAACTCACTGTAGTTCGATTTTCTTCTATCGCCAAAAAGTCGATACCTTGGTTCCATAATGATCCTTCAATATCTCCAGCACTACCATAAATACAATATCCAATCCACCATTCAGGACGCTGACTTTGAAGATATTGAACAGTATCTAAATCAAGCGACATGTAGATAGCCTGCTTTTGATAATCATTTTTCTCTATAACATCAATAATTTTTTTAGCTAGTTTTTCTCCATTACCGCCCTCAACTTTTAACTCAATCAAAAGTCCCATTTTAGTGCTATTCTTTTTTAACTTTTTAATCAAATGATCTAGCGTCGGAATTTTATCAGTGTATTCGTTATGATAAACCAAGGTTTCACTTAATTGTTTAGCAGTCATATTTTTTACTTTTTCATCTTTATGTGCCAATCGCGACAAATCTGCATCATGAATCACAACAGGAACCCCGTCTTTAGATAATTGCACATCAATTTCTGCATAATCCGCTCCTTTATCAGCTGCTGTCATGATAGCTCCATCTGTATTTTCAACCCCGTAAATTGAACCACGATGACCGATTACCCATGGATGATGGAGCATCAACGGTTGTTCTAAATACATTCCTACTAGACAAACAGAAATAAAAGCTAAGAGTGCTGTAACCATTCTAGGATGATGATTATATAAGCGAGAATTATTTAAAGTTCGTTTAATTAAGCGATAAGGCAAAAACAGCAAACCACTATCATCTTCAAATTCCTGACCATTTTTTCTTTTTTCATAACGAATAATAATACTAGCAGCAAAATACATCAACAAAACAACAATTAAGATAGCTGATAAAATATATATTGAATTAGGAAAAAGATAAGTAATCAAGATAAACATACAGGGCCAAAAAACAAGGTTGATCATCCCACGATACTTTTGATAAAAATGTGTTTCAAAAAAATATTTATCCAAGCTTTGAAAAAAACGATTACCATGAATTTGTGCTTTTAATAAAGTTCGGTCAAATAAGCGATTAAATTCTAAATCCACCTTTACTTTCAATAGTTCAGGCTCGTGCTTACCCATAACACCTATTAAATATTGATAGAAAACAATCATCAAAACCATGATTATTAATGTATATATGATGTATTCCAATAAATAAATTCTAAATCTCGAAGAAATAATTAAATTCTTTAAAAAATAACGATTAAAATCCGCATTTTTTATTAAAGCATCTGGTAATATTTGAATTAATCCATTCTCAAGAACGATCCAAATACCCATTATTCCAATTAATGAAATACGTTCTTTTAATGTCAATAATTTATGGAACTTTATATTTTCTTTAAAGGCTTTAATAATATTTTCTTTTTTTAAAATCATTAAAACCGGTACAAAAAACATTAATCCATAAATTCCAAAATACAATCCATAGATTAAACATATTAAAATATTTCCTTGAAAAGTTAAGCTCAATTCTCCAAAAATAAAATTAGGAATCTTTAAACTTGGTATCAATGAGTTTATATAACCAAGATGCACTAATGGTAAAATAAATAAAAAGAATATTCCTGTTAAAATACTGCTAGGATGCTTTAAACAACTCAAATTTAATAACGAGGTTTTCATTACCTCATAAATTCGAAAATCTTTATTTTGCTTATTTAAAGTAATCATATTTATCAGTACACTAAATTCATATCCAATTGCAATTACTGCCATCATCATAATAATTAAAACAACTGTAATCCCTTCAATATTTAAGAAATTAAATAATATGTATTGGTTAAATGCAGCTCCGCTTATTATTTAAATATATTTGAAGAATTTTATTAATCAATGGACTGATAATTAGGAATATTGCAAATTTATAGAAAATCTCAAATTTTAGGATTTTAAAAAAGAGATGTTTAAAGTTTTTTAATTTATCTTTCATTTTTACACCCCCAATATGACTTATTCTATCATTATTACCAATTTATTGTTATTAATAATCCTTAAAAATTTTCTTAAAAAAAACTACCCTTCCGGCAGTTTACTTAAATCTAGCATTATTATAGTTGTAGGGGATACTCGTTCCTACTACAACATCTTCAATTCTATCAAGAATCAACCAATCATCCATATTCCCCTGATGATCAAAATCTAGTGGTTTAATTGCTTCTACATCTGTAAATTCAACTAAACACAAACATTTTTTATGCCAGCGAACTTGTTGTTTTGGCGTTAAATCTAATTTATCTTGATACTTTAATAATATTTCATTTATTTCATCTTCACTTAATTTAATAAAATTTAAAACGTTAACTACTCTTGCTTTTGCTGTTATTTTTTTAGTTCCTTTTTCCATGAAATATAATACTTCGTCATTGAATACTCTACTATGAGGAATCTTGCGTCCTGCTGCTCCTCGAATTATCATTGTTTTTTTGCCACTCATAATCTTTTCTAAGACTTTTTCTTTATTGTCTAAATATACTAAATGTATCATCTAATCACCTCAAATTTATTATAAAGCCTCTAGTAACTAGAGAGTCAAATGCTTTTTACAGGAATTCTTAGTTCAGTCACAAATTCATTTTCATCATTAGTAAAGATAGGATCTATTAAATAATATTCTAATGCTGGTCCACACATTACTAAATTATTTTTTTTCATCCATTCCATCATAAGAGTATAAGTCTTATATTCATCTCGATAAGGCCCATAATGAAGAGCAGAAACACATAAATAACCAGGTTCTTTTCTAACTACTCCACCAATTTCATGATTTAAATCAATTTGAATAGAAACTTCAACATCAGCACAATCGGGATCATATTGTTGATAATCATCATAATAACGCGCCATTATATTTCCTATCGGCTCTAAATTATTCTTACGACATAAAGTATTTAATTCACTAAATCGACGCATAAAGGCTGCTTGGTCTGCTAAACCTTGTTGACGAACATAAGCAATATAAATTTCCGGTATTTCCTTTAATTGTAAATGCAACTGATGATCTTGATACTTTAGACACTCCAAAAAGAATCCTAAACGTTTCTCTAATTTATTTAATTCAGCTATTGTTTTTTTTAATTCAGCATGTTTTTGATTCAAGGTTTCTTCACTCAAAGAAACGGAATTATTTGCAAGCTGATGTTTAATCTCTTTAATTGAATACCCCTGAATCTTAAATTGATTAATAATATTAGCTTGTAATATCTGATGTCTAGCGTAATAACGATAGCTTGATTCAATATCCCTTTTTTCAGGGACTAATAGCCCGATTTCATCATAGTAACGTAAGGTCCGTATCGGAATATTACAAATTTCTGCAATCTCACCTATCGAATAATATTCTTTATCCATGATTATCTCCATCATTAATGTGTTCATGTCCCCACTTGCATAAACATTCTAACACCGGCATCAATGTTAAACCACGTGGAGACAATGAATATTCAACTTTAGGCGGGACTTGCGGATACTCATTGCGAATGATCAAGTCGTCCTTTTCCAATTCTTTTAACTGAGTGCTTAGCATTTTATGTGTAATTGTTCCTAATGCACGTTTTAACTCACTATATCGTAGTACTTGTTTTTTCCATAACCAAAATAATATGTGCATTTTCCATTTGCCATCGATCAAAGACATTGCATATGCAAATGGTCTTACATTTACTTCATCGTTCATTTTTACTCTCCTTTTAGATAGTATCTTACTTATAAGTGTATACTTGTTATTAATTTAGTTCTAATTTATCATATAGTTATTAAAATAACAAGGAGGCTAATTAGATGAAAAAACAAATAAATGTATTTGATTATGCTAAAGAAATTATGGAAGCTGTTCAAACTGGCGTTCTTTTAACAACTAAAGTTGATGATAAAGTCAATAGTATGACAATTTCCTGGGGAACCTTAGGAATTGAATGAGCAACAGAATTATTTACTGTTTTTGTAAGAGAACATCGTTTCACTAAAGAACAGATAGAAAAAAATCCTGAATTTACAATCAATATTCCTTTAGGTGCTTTTGATAAGAAAATCTTAGGGGTTTGCGGTACGAAATCAGGAAGAGATATTGATAAAGTTAAAGAACTTGGGCCTACTTTAGAAGATCCTGATAAAATATCAGTTCCAGGTATTAAAGAGCCTCCTTTGACACTTGAATGTAAAATTGTCTATCAACAAGTACAAGATAAAAATGCAATTACTCCAAACAATTTAGAACGTTTTTATCCTCAAGATGTTGATAGTTCATTCTATGGAGCAAATAAAGATTTACACACGGCTTATTATGGCCAAATCATTAATGCTTATATTATTGAATAAATAGAAAAGTCCGGTTAATTATTCCGGACATTTTCATTATTTAGCCTCTAAACGATTCAGTAAATCTATAATCAATCTTTGATTATTATCATTAACATCAAATTTATCAAGTAATTGATTTATTTTTAAGCGTCCCCCTAGTTTTAATTGAAGGTCAGTAACTTTTCCTTCACTAACTAATTTAATAATTTCTCTAAGCCCTTTTATTTCCAAAACATCCTTTAATTGACTATTTAAAGTATAACGTTTTTTTTCATCAACACACTCACCATTTGTTCTTATAATTTCCTGATATACATAAAATGAATCTTTAATATAACGTTTTAAAGTACCATTTCCATCATTATCTTTATCTACGTAAATAAATCCATAACGTTTTTTCATTTCGCCAGTTGAATAGCTTACAATATCAATCGGACTCCACCAAGTGTACCCAAGCAACTCAACTCCATCTAAGTCTACTGCTTTTTTCATTTCTCGAACATGTTGCGTCAAATAATCAATTCGGTAATTATCATGAATTTGATGATCGTCACTAATTTCATCGACTGCTCCTAGTCCATTTTCTACGATAAATAACGGAATTTGATAACGATCATATAAGTAATTCAAAGAAACTCTAAGTCCCTTAGGATCAATCGGCCAGCCCCATTCGCTTACTTTAATATATGAGTTTTTAGCTCCACTAAAAAGATTTCCGCCACTTCCAAGATTATCTAAAATATCACTTGACATCGTAATACTCTGGTAATAACTAAAACCAATATAATCAACTTTTCCTTGTTCTAAGATTTTTTCATCACCATCTATGACTGGTAATTCAATTCCATAACGTGACATCCATGTCAATGCTTTATTTGAATATCTCCCTCGTACCTGAACATCGGTAAAAAACATATTTACATCCATAAAATTATGATTAAACATTACATCATCGGGTTTACATGTAGCGCTATAACCACATAAGAAGGCAATCATACAGCCAATTTGAGCAGAAGGAATAATCTCATGACAAGCTTTAACCGCTTTTGCTCCTGCTAAGAACATATGATGACATGCAGTCAAAACGGTTTGTAAATAATTATTATCAATTTTTGCAATCACACCACCTCCAGTATAAGGATTGGTGATCATTCCATTAATCTCGTTAAAAGTTAGCCAATATTTGACTTTAGCAGAATATCTTTTGAAACATGTAATAGCAAAACGTTCAAAATAATCAACACACCGCCGATCAAAAAAGCCATTGTACTGCCTGCTTAAATAATAAGGCATTTCATAATGCGATAATGTGACCACTGGTTCAATATCTAGTTTCAACATCTCATCAAATAATTGATCATAAAACTGCAACCCTTTTTCATTCGGCTCTAGCTCATCACCATTAGGATAGATACGTGACCAAGCAATTGACACTCGCAAACAATTAAAGCCCATTTCTTTAAAATATTGTAAATCATCTTTATAGTAATGATAAAAATTAATTGCTTCATGACTTGGATAATATTCTCCAGCAACAATCCCATCAGTCCGTTTTCGTTTTTTAGTCTTACTTCCTGCAAGCATTACATCACTAACACTTAATCCCTTACCATCGAGATTATACGCACCTTCGCACTGACTCGCAGCCAAAGCACCACCCCATAAAAAGTTTTCTTTCATCGTTTTCCACCTCATACTTATTATTATAACATAGAAAATAAAAAGCAATGGTATTAACCATCACTTAATTACTTCCATTACATATTTATAATCAATGTCCTCAGTTAACCACACACCATTTTGGGAATAATAAAATTTACAGCCATCTTCACACATTGCCTTTGTATCAATAACTAAAACAATTGCTTTACCATGTCTACTTCCGACTTTAAATGCTGTTTCAATATCTTTCGATAAATGAACATATAAACGTTTCATTTTTTTAATCCCTTCTTGCTCTATCTTGTTCAAATATTTAAATGCCGTTCCATGATAAAGATATTCTGGTAGAATCTTTTCAATTAATTCAATACCTACTTTGATTGAATGACCTTGGTTAGCTCGAATTTTTGTATGATCTTCATTATATTGATATCGCTGTTTATTATTTGTCATGACAATCTCATCTAATAATGTTCGATTAATAAAACGACCACTATTATTAATTCCCAACAACAACTCATCAACCTTTGCCCATCCATGATAATCTAGCTTTAATCCAATTAGTTCCGGTTTATGTCGTAAAATCAAACTAATAAACTTACCAAGATTTACTAAATCATTCATGTTCAAACTCTAAACGCATATCATACCAGATAGCACCACCATGCATTGACTGAGAAATCCCACAATTTTTAAATCCAAACTTCTCATAATAATGCAATAATTTATCTTTGCAAGTAAGAATACATCCTTTTCGTCCTGCCATACGGGCATCATCAATTACCACCTGCATGACTTTGGCAGCTAACCCTTGTTGACGATATTCAGGAATTGTATTTACTCCAAAAATTGCCTGCCATTCTCCTGCTTCATCATGTAAGCTAGCATCTTCAAACATAATATCATTGATCGTTGTTTCATTTGTTACCATTCCGTTAATAAAACTAATCAATTTTCCTTCATCTTCCAATAGCCAAAAATGATTCGGATAAGTTTTCAAACGTTTTTTAAAATTACTCCGACTAGCTGCTTCTGCAGGTGGAAAACAAGTGGCTTCAACAGCTGTAATTGCTTTTAAATCTTTAATTGTTGCTTTACGTATTATCATTGTTAAAACCTCCTTTACTCGTTTAGAGTATATCACTTATTATAAAATTAATAAAGAATCATTGGATAGTGGTTAATTATTGCTATTTTTATAATATTAGCTTATAATGTTATTGACATATGTCAATAATAAAGGTGGTGAAGCTATGCCAAGACCATGTCGAAAAAGAAAAGTATGCAGATTACCTAGATATGCATATTTTGGTCCAAACCCGTCAGCTACAAAAACAGTAGTCCTATCAATCGACGAATATGAAACAATTAGATTAATGGATCTTGAAGGACTCACACAACAAGAATGTGCTAAACAAATGGATGTTGCCCGAACAACCGTTCAGAGTATTTATGAACAAGCACGTTATAAGCTTGCTCAAAGCATTGTCCGGGGCTATTCTTTAAAAATTGAAGGTGGTAACTACTCTCTTTGTGACAAAGCTCACTTAGTCAATTGCACTTCATCTTGTACAATTAAAAATAAAAGAAAAATGGAGGATAACAGAATGAAAATAGCAGTAACTTATGAAGATGGTAATATTTTTCAACATTTTGGAAAGAGTAAAGAGTTTAAAGTATACGACATTGAGAATCAAGAAATTATCTCTAGTCAAATAGAAAGTACTAACGGTCAGGGTCATTCAGCCTTAGCAGAAATTCTAAAAAATCTTAACATTGATGTATTGATTTGTGGTGGAATTGGCGGAGGTGCACGAAATATCCTCACATCATTAGGAATCGAAATCATTCCTGGGGTCATTGGCAGTAGTGATGAAGCAGTAATCGACTATCTAAAGGGTGAGTTGCATTACGATCCTAACACAGCCTGCAATCACCATGATGATGGTCATCACGCTTGTCATGAACACGATAATAAATGTTGTCATTAAAAAGATGAGACTAAAAACTATAGTCTCATCTTTTTAAAATTCAACTTTAATTAATTCTACATCATTAGAAACCCCCGCTTCATTAGTATTTTTTATCTCTTTTAAATCAGTATGATTTGTTATTAAGACAGGTGTTTCTAATGAATATCCCGCAGCCTTGATCTTATCCATGTCAAATTCCAATAGTAATTGTCCTTGACCAATACGTGCAATAAAGCCCTCACCATTTAATTGAACTGCATTAATTCCCACGTAAATTAATAATTCAACACCACCTTTGGGGTACCGTAAAGTGAAAAAAGCGCTCAATTAGTGACTAATCCAGTTAATGCTAATGTTGTAAAACATACCTTTCAAATTGATGGAGATGGCTATGGTACCTTACAAATTGCTCACACTTTAACAAGAGAAACATTCCAACACCATCTCTTTCTTTACATGAATTTAGTTTAAAGAATGAAATAGATGATAAAAGTAAGTATACTGATGTATGGAATAATCCCTATATGTGTAGAATTTTAATGAATGCAACTTATCTTAGAAATTTAATTCTTCATAAAAGGGAATATTTCAAAACTAGAGGTGAGTATCAAAAACTTCCAAAAGAGAAATGAAAAATCTTTAAACATCATCATGAAATAATTATAGACGAAAAGATATTCTGTATTTATCAAGCAAAATTAGAAAGCAAGGAAGTACGTTCAAAACGAAAACGAAAGATTTATAAAAATATATTTCATGGTTTATTATATTGTGCAGACTGTGATAACCTTTTAAAGACCTTATTGTATCGCTTTTACCAGTAACTGAAATCATTAAAAATAGATCTTCTTTATTAGCAATTAAATCAATTGCAAACAGGTTATCGGGCTATTAACCTCTCCAACACAGCGAACTCTTCTTGTTTATTTTACTAAAACGGCTAACTTTCTCATCATTTTATCATTAAGGTATAATGCATCAATTCGATTGTATCAATATATTTTTTCAATCTTATTATTCTCTTTATTAACGGTATCTTTAGCATTATTTAAGCTATTTACATATTTAACGCAATCATATTTAAATTCTGCATAACCTGAATATCCTACTTTTAACAAAATCATTGTTTTAGTAACTTTCTTCAGTTAATATTTCTGTTAGCGATAATCTTTAAATCTTTGTTAAACCTTTACAAATCAATTCACACGGTTTTAATTCATTTTTGTTAATAAATTCTTTTTTAGATTGATATTAAAAATAAAATCCATTGATCATCGCCTCCTGTCTCTTTAGTAATTGCATCTTACAATGGAATCTTTTTCAAATTAATTATCAAAATAAAACTATAGTTTCTTTAAAAAACCATAGTTTTATATAAACTATTCTAATTTTAAACCATTACTTTTAATAACATTTTGATACCATATATATGAATCTTTTTTATATCTTTTATGACTGCCTACTCCATAATCATCTTGATCATTATAAATAAATCCATATCTTTTTTTCATTTCACTTGTTCCTGAAGAAACCATATCAATTGGCGACCAGGCACAATAAGCAAAAACCTTGACACCTCGTGTGATTGCTTTATTCAAAGCAATAATATGTTCTCTAATATAATCAATTCGATAATCGTCGTGTATTGTATCATTATCTAACCTTTCAATTTGACCAATTCCATTTTCAGCAATCATTAATGGTTTTTGATAACGATCCCAATATTTAAGAAAACAATCATATAGACCAAGAGGATTAATTGTCCATCCCCATGGATTAGTCTCCAGATAAGGATTTAATTGGGAATCGCCAATAGCTAAAGTATTCTTTTCATGACTGACAACATTAGAATTATAATAACTAATCGCTAAAAAATCTAAAGTATTTTCTTTTATTAATACTAGATCAGTTTCTTTTATCTCTACGGCGATATGATTATGACTAAAATAACTTATTGCATATCCAGGATATTCTCCCCTTAATTGTACATCTGCATAAAAATACATTGTCATTTGATTTTTTTCAGTTGAAAAAACAACATCCTTAGGCTTACAAGTCATTGGTGTTACTAAAAAATCAGCTAGCATACACCCAAATTTAAAGTTATTATTTATTTTACTTCCAATCTCTTTTATTTTTGCACAGACAACAAATTTATTATGAATAGCTTGATATTTCTTTTGTTCCAATTGTGTCACTGTATCTTTTACAATTCCTAACGAACTGAGACCTACCCGTGTTAAATTAATCTGATTAACAGGTATCCAATATGTTACTTTATCCTTATATCTTTGCATAATCAAAGTTGCATATTTTATGAATGCTGTCACAACTTTTTCATTTAAAAAACCATTATATTTTAAAGCTAAATCAATTGGCATATCATCATGATATAATGTAACAATAGGCACTATCCCCATTTCTTTTAACAAATTAAATATTTTATCATAATATTTTAATCCTTGCTCACTAGGTTCACCATCTATTCCATTTGGAAATACTCTTGCCCAACTTATTGAAAACCGAAAACAAGTAATCCCCATTTCCTTAAGCAATATCAAATCCTCTTTATAACGATGATAAAATTCAATTCCTATTTTTTTAGGAAAATTATATCTTTCTGGATAATTGAGACGGTCTAAAATCTCCGCTTTAGATAAATCTCCTTTCACCTTTGCTTTATCATTTGGATCATAATTTTGCAAATCAGCAACTGTCAATGCTCTATCATCAGCCCCCTCAGCCTGTTTTGCGCTCATTGCCACGCCCCATAAAAAATCTTTAGGAAATTGATAATATATTTGTTTTTTGTATTTTTCTGTTAGTAGCATATTTAATTCTCCTTATGACCCTGTATTTGGTAAAAAGATTCAAATAATATTATCATTTTTTCTGTCAAATTAACCTCACTCATGATTGCCATAAGAGTATCTTGAGCATGGGTAAATAATAAACATGTTTTATAATGTTCACCTGCAGCCTCTTTTTGAATTATTTCTGTTTGTTCTTGATGTGCTTTTTTTATATCCTCCCTTGCCTCCACAATTTTCTTATGTGCGTTTGAAAAATCAAAGATACTGAGTGCCTCCAATGCTTCATTTGCTTTTGTTCTTGCATTGCCTGAATTCATAATGATTTTCATCGCAACTGGTATTAAAAGACTATTTTCATCCATTTATTATTCCTCCACACTATATGACTAATTGGTTACGTTAATCAAAATTCTTTCTTTAATAATTCTTTTTCATGTTCTTCTTTAACAAGCTGATTATCATATCTCATTAAAAATGGATACCAGATCAATCCATAAATAATAAATAGTACAAGAAACCATATAAACGCTCGGAAATCATCAGTAGTTAACCAGGTGCAAATCGGCGCAGGAATACGAGAAATATTATTAACTCCGGCTGGAATATTTAGCATACCAGCTTTCATTACAAACCAGATAATTAATGGACCAATAATTGAATTTATCCACATTGGAATCATTAGTAACGGATTAAAGACAATTGGCGCCCCATAAACAAGTGGCTCATTAATATTAAATATTGACGGTCCAATACAGATTTTCCCCATTGTTTTTAATTTTTTAGATTTACATTTAAATAACATTAGAAAATTTAATGGTAATGTTCCACCCAAGCCCCCCATTGCGATTAAGGCCGTTGTAAAAATCGTTTCTGTTGTCACAATATAAATTGGACTTCCTCCAGCCAATGCCATCTCAGCATTGGCTGCAATTCCCGCCATTAAAATTGGTTTAACAATAGCATTTAACGACCAAGCTGAAATACCTACTGAATATAACAATACGTATAAAAAACAAATAACAACAAATCCCAGTAAAGATTGTCCTAAATTAACAATCGGCTGGAATATTAAATTAATAAATTCTACTAAATCAAAACCTATTGTAAATACAGTTACTCCAAATATTAAATAGATAATTGTCATTGGAACAATATTATTTATCCATTCACAAACAAAATCCGGCATTGTAGCACTATCTTCCAAAATATGTAACTTTGCATATAAATGGAAAATCAACATTACAACTAATCCTACAATAATCGCAATAAATAAACCTGATCCACCTAAAAAATTAATATCTGTAAAAGTAAGTTCAGTTTTCCCAGTTGTTGCATTTTTTAATAAGGTTGCCATGGTTGGACATAAGGCCATTAAAAATACAGTCACTGAAGTTAACCCTGCAGTTATTGTATATTTAGGATGATCCAGTTCCACCATCCCAAAATAAGTAACCATAAAAGCTACTATCAATGACATCATTCCAAAGCTAAATGTATTAACAAAACTCAAGTCCGGTAGTGATGGAATGTAACGTACAAATACATTGTAAATTGAAATAACTGATCCTACCAAAATAAACGGCAAGATTTTCTGCATTGCGCTCGCCACTGCTGCAATCCAAGGATTACTGAAAACTTTTTGCATCCCTGGTGCTAATTTATTAGTAAACCAATTCATAATTCCTTTCATTTTTCTCTCTCCTGTTATATATTTTATTTATAAAACTCTTCTATTTCTAATAATGCTAATTCAAGTAATGCTTTTCCATCTAACATTGAATAAATTTCTTCAGGAATAACAATTACAGGAATATTATATGGGGCTGCCATATCTTTAAAAGCATTCAGCCTAAATTCATAATGCGGTCCAATGCAAAGAATATCCATTTTTGGCAAATATTGTGTGACTTCGCTTTCACTCTTTGCTTCAATAGTTGCATCTATTTTACCTTTTTTTGCAGCTGCTCGAGCTTTTTGAGCTAAAAATCCTGAAGAGAGCCCTCCTCCACAACAAAGATAAATATGTGCTTGTGCCATTTTTATTTCCTCCATTTCTTATTTGTCTGCAAGTTCTTAAACTTTACGCTTATATTTAATCATTTTGTTCATATCTACTCAACTAACATTCTGCACAGTGCAAATAAGTATTTTGCACTGTGCAAAATTCTAGTTTTAAATAAAAATTAAAACTATTATAATATAGAAAACAACAACTAGGGAAGGATGAGAGCATGAGAAGGAAGCAAGAAGAATTGATCAATTATTTATATACTCATAATGAAAAAGTTACAGCAAATATTCTTTCAAAAGCATTAAATCTCTCTATTCGAACAATTAAATCATATATTGCCGAATTAAACATGAATTATCCTAGCTTGATTTCTTCTAGCAATCGTGGTTATGTCATCGATAAAGTAAAAGCTAACTCACTACTTCAATATAAAGACGATATTCCTCAGGACTATGAAAGCAGATGTATTTATATCATAAAAAAGACGCTTTTAGAAAAGCAGGACTATATTGATATTTTTGATTTATGTGAGGAATTATTCATTAGCTATAGTACTTTAAAAAAAGATATTTATAAAATGAATACTTCATTTGCAAATTTTAAAATTACTTTTTCTAGTGAAAATAATAAACTTCATGTTGGAGGTTCTGAACAAAATAAACGTAAACTAATTAGCCATGTGATGTCAGAAGAAGTAAGCGGAAATTTTCTTAACTTAACTTTGCTACAAGAAAGTTTCCCAGATTATGATCTTGATGATGCCTGCACCCTAATCAAAGATATTTGCAAACAGCATCACTACTATCTTAACGATTTTTCTTGTGTTAATTTTATTTTGCATGTAACTATTATGGTTAGTCGAATCAACCATGGTAATCACATTATTAACAATAATGAATTAATTCAAGTTACTAATAAAAATGATGAAAAAATAGCTAAAGAACTATGCCTAGCCTTAGAACAAGTCTTTAATGTCTCTTTTAACTCATCAGAAATACTTGAAATCTATATTCTCTTTAAAAATAATGCAAATTATATAAATGATGAAAACGAAAATGTTTCTTTATTAGTATCAGATGAAATTATTCAAATTACCAAAAATATCATAAAAAATGTTGATGAACATTTCTTTATTAATCTTGACTCCGATAATTTTATAACTCCTTTTATGCTACATCTAAAAAACCTTAAAAATAGATTAATAAAAAACAATCTTCTTAAAAATCCAATGCTTGATTCTATTAAAATATCATGCCCAACTATATATGATATCTCAACGTTTATTGCTTATCAGCTGACATTATCATTTCATGAAAACGTCAATGAGGATGAAATAGCCTTCATTGCTTTACATGTAGGAACAGAGATAGAAAGACAAAAAAAAGAAGAAACAAAAGTATCCTGTCTCCTATTATGTCCTGAATATTTAAATATCACTAGTACTTTACACAAAAAAATTATGATGGATTTTGGAGATCAATTAACTATTCAAAAATCAATTTCATTTGAAAATGAGATCCTAGGGAATAATTTTGATCTTCTTATCACTACTGTTCCTGTTTTAGAATCTACAAACTACTTTACCGTATTATTACCACCATTCCCAATGAGCTATGAGAAAAATAAGATTTTAGATGCAATCATTAGAATAGAGAATACTAAAAAAAGTCAAATTCTTACTAATAATCTTAATTTTTATTTTAATGAAAAACTTTTTTATTCAATGAATGAAGATATTAGTAAATCCGCTGTTATTAACGAACTAGCAGAACGAATGATTAATCTAGGCTATGTAGAAGAAAACTTTAAAGAAGAAATATGGAAAAGAGAAACAGCAAGTTCTACAGCTTTTATGAATATTGCCATTCCACATCCTATGAAAATGAGCGCTTATAAAACTAGTATAGGAGTGGTAATTAGTCATAAAGGAATTGACTGGGGAAACCAGCATTTTGTCAATGTAGTTTTTATGATTGCTTTTAATAAAATAGATAACAAACATTTTCATGCATTGTATGAATCTCTAGTATTATTATTTAATGAACCAATTGTAATATCAGAAATAAAAAAATGTAAGAACTTTAATGATTTTAAAGATATCGTTATAAAAAACTATTTAAAATTCAATGAACGATAAAAAAGATACCAGTATCAACACACTAGTATCTTTTTAAATAGTTTTAACATCTTATTTCAATTCAGGCCAGAAATCTTTATTCG
>OBXM01000462.1_pt1 | contig 42384 bp, 41 predicted proteins | sample 1538141 | NCBI WGS metagenome assembly OBXM01 (sample SAMEA2580153, study PRJEB22360) | human gut metagenome | biome: human gut; feature: human-associated habitat; material: faeces | place: Denmark | collected 2008/2010 | reverse complement strand
ATTAGGGCTATGCCCGAAAAGGAAAAACCACCCGCTATGCGGGTGGATGATTATTTGCGTTATAGGCTAGTTGTCATTCTAAAATGTAATGTTTAGTACTTGCGAATCTATTTGAGCTCTGACAACTTTCTGCGGGATATAAATTTGCATAAAGGATCCAGAAAGGGTAATAGGTATTGATAAAAACAGTTGTAATAATAGCAAATACTGGAATAAAAATGCATATTTAAAGAATAAAAATACAAAAAGTGACAACTTATATAATTTATAAAGTTTTCAATTATGTGAAATAGTAGACAAAAAATGAACTTTATTCTAGTGTATATTGCACAAGTGTTTTTTTGACAAAAACAAATTGTTAGAAAATAATAAATAGTAAACGAAAAATAAATGAAAATGATAAAAGAATAACGAATATAATAAAAGAATATCGAAAAATGGGGAAAAACATGACAAAATGTTTGTTGTCAGGTTGACAATCATTGATAAATAGATATAATATAAATATACATTTTCGATAGGGGGGGGGGTAATACCAGATGGATACCATCCAGAAGCTGAGAAATTTTATGGAAGAGAAAAAGGTGGATTCTTTCTTTATTGCGAAACCGGCCAATGTCCGATACATCAGTTCCTACACAGGGGACGACTCTTATTTGCTTGTGACACAGAAGAAGCAGTTTTTTATCACAGATCCGAGATATACGGAGCAGGCGTCTTATGAGTGTCCGGACTATGAAGTGGTAAACTGGAGGACACCAAAGAATACGATTGGTATGACGGTACAACGGTTGGCAAGGGAAGCGGGAGTAAAAACGATCGCTTTCGAGGAAGATTATCTCACCTTTTCTTTTTATGAGTCGATCCGAAGCCAGGGAGACGCGGAACTGGTACCTACGGTCGATGTGATTGAGGAATTCCGATCCGTTAAGACAAAAGAGGAAGAGGGATATTTAAGGGCTGCGTGTGAGATTGCGTCCCGGGCATTTGATAAAATTATCCAGGATATCCACGTTGGCGTGACGGAAAAAGAGCTTGCGTCCAGACTTTCCCATTATATGGTGATGGAAGGAGCAGACACCAAGCCATATGGAGGAATCCTGATCTCCGGAGCGAGGACGTCTCTTCTCCATGGAATTCCGTCAGATAAGGCGATTCAGTATGGAGACCTGGTTCTGATGGATTATGGATGTCAGTATCATGGCTATCTCTCTGATATGACAAGGACGGTTGTAGTCGGGAAGGCGACACCGGAGCAGAGAAAGGTATATGATCTTTGCAGACAGATGACAGAAGATGTAGAAGCGGTCATTAAACCGGGGGTGACAGGCATAGAATGTTATGAGGCATCACTGAAGGCCATTAAGGACACACCATATATGGAATATAATTATGGCGGAATTGGACACGGTATTGGATTGTTCGTACATGAACTACCATTTATCGGAAGCAATTCCAGCGCTGTTCTCCAGGAGGGGAACATTATGACGGTAGAACCGGGAATTTATATTCCGGGCTGGGGAGGCATCCGGGTCGAAGACCAGGGGATCATCACTCAGAGCGGATATGAAAACCTGATAAGTGCTACACACGAGCTCGTAGAGCTCTAAAACCTTAAAAAGGAGGAAGGTATTATGAAAAGAAAAGTTTTGGCAGCATTATTGGCAGCAGCTATGGCAGGAACACTTCTTGCAGGATGCGGCACACCGGGAAGCAAGGATAAGGGCGGAGACAGCGATGAGAAAGTATTCCGCTATTCTACGAGAACAGAGCCTACAACTCTGGATCCGACAAAGGCAAATTGTATTCCTGACAACGAACTTCAACATGCGATCACAGAAGGACTTGTAAGAAACACCGGTGGAGAGATTAAGCCGGGAGTTGCGGAGTCATGGGAGGTTTCGGAAGATGGCCTTACATACACATTCCATCTGAATCCGGACGCAAAATGGAGCGACGGAGAGCAGATCAAAGCGCAGGACTTCGTATATGGATGGCAGAGACTGGTAGATCCTGCAACAGCGGCTCCATATGCATTCATCGGTGAATATATTGTAAATGGCGCAGAAGTTGAAAAGGGGAAAGTGGATCCGTCTGAACTCGCCGTAGTAGCGCAGGATGATACGACACTCGTTGTTACGTTGGTTCACCCGACCGCTTATTTCCTGAGTCTGATCGGTGCTTCCGGAAACTTTGCGCCGGTTCGTCAGGATATCGTGGAAGAATACGGCAAAGATTTTGCGGCGGACGCGGAAAAGAATGTATATTCCGGACCGTATAAACTGACAAGCTCCGCAAATCAGAAATATGTATTTGAGCCAAACGAAAATTACTGGGACAAAGATTCCATTAAACTGGATCGTGCAGAGATGAGCTATGTACAGAATCAGGAGACTGCCCTTGCAATGTATGAGGACGGCGAACTGGATTACGTTGAAATTCCTTCCGCATCCGCAGATAAATATAAAGATGAAGCTGAAGTCTTCCGTAATGGTAACGTAGACTACTTCTACTTCAACTGTGGCGGGGAGAACAAGGCGATGACAAACAAGAACTTCCGTCTTGCCCTCAACTATGCGCTGAACAGAAATGATTACAATACCCTTGTAAACAATGGGCTTTTCGCGCCGAGCGTAGATGTCGTTTTCAGTGGCCTGACAGGCGTTGATAGTACATGGGGAGAGGAGTCGAATCTGCAGTCATATCCACTTGACGGAGATGAGGCAAAAGCAAAAGAGTACTTAAACGCGGCGATGTCCGAGCTGGGCGTTTCCAATCCGTCTGATATCACTGTGACAATCACGACGACAGATAGTGACTCTGCTAAGAAACAGGCTGAAGTATGCCAGGAAATGTGGCAGAAAGCCCTTGGCATTAAAATTGAGATTGAACAGGTTACATATAATGAGTGTCTGACACGTCAGCAGTCCGGCGACTATGAGATCGCATGGGGCGGCTGGGTATCAGATTACGATGATCCATACAGCTATCTGGAGCTTTTCAAGTCCGACAGCCCGTACAACTACAGCAGATATAAGAATGAAAAGGTTGACGAACTTCTGAATGCGTCACAGTTAGAAGTGGATGCTGCAAAACGTATGGATATGCTTCATCAGGCAGACCAGATCATCGTAGATGATGCTGCTTTTCTTCCTCAGGCAGAAAGAGAGGTTCATTACCTTGTCAGAGACAATGTGGAAGGTCTTGTACAATTTTACAGCTCAATCAATCTTGACTGGGTTTATGTAGACATGACAGAATAAAAGTGAATTGAAAAAACAGACGAGATAAAATCCCGCTGTCCGGAAAGATGTCCGGACAGCGGAAATATTGAAAGCAAGAAATGATCCAGGAAAGCCCAAGCAGGGGAATCTGATCTTTCCTGGATGATTTCATATACAGCAGGAGGATGAATATGGCAAAATATATTATCAAGCGAGTGATTGCTGCCATCCTGACGATCTGGGTATTGATTACCATCGTATTTTTCCTTGTACGTCTGATGCCAGGTGATCCGTTTACAAGCGCCAAGCTGACAGACGAAGTCCGTGCGAATATGGAAGCGTACTATGGATTTGACAAGCCGATGATTGTGCAGTATGGAATCTATATGGTGAATCTGCTTCATGGAGATTTTGGTTATTCCATGAAATATACAAATAAGACGGTCAATGATATTATCGGGGAGACATTCCCGTTCTCCGCGGATCTCGGTATCCGTGCCCTTCTTCTGGCGCTTTCCATCGGTCTTGTACTCGGAATCGTTTCCGCGAGAAACAGGGGAAAGAAGCTTGATTTCTTCTGTGTTATCGTAGCAGTACTTGGAACCAGTATTCCGGACTTTATCATGGGTGCCGCGCTTCAGTATTTCTTCGGAATCAAATGGGGGCTGTTCCCAGTCGCCAGATATGAGGGAATTGAGTATACGATTTTGCCGGCCTTTGCCCTGGCATTTTATACGTTAGCTTCCGTCTCGCGAATCATGCGGGCAAGTATGCTGGAAGTAACGTCTCAGGATTACATCAAGACAGCACGTTCTAAGGGAGTATCCGAGCTTCGGATCACATGCAAGCATCAGATCCGTAACGCGATCATGCCGGTTATGACCGTCATGGGACCGACCGTAGCGTCCGTACTTACCGGTACGTTCGTTATCGAGTCCATTTTCGCGATCCCTGGAATGGGTAAATATTATGTGGAAAGTGTTTCCAACAGCGACTATTCTATGGTACTTGGAATGACTGTATTCTATGGCATCTTCCTTGTGTTCTGTAACCTGGTAGTCGATGTGCTTTACGGTGTGGCTGATCCACGTGTACGTATTGGAAAGAAGTAGGTGAGAGATATGGCAGATTTGAAAAAAGAACAATTTATTATCAAAGGAAAAGATACTGTCCGCATGGAGAGTATCAGTCGGCCGTCCCTCTCCTTCTGGTCGGATGCGTGGAGACGGCTTCGGAAAAATAAAAGTGCGTTCATCGGACTTTGTATCGTAGTACTCTATGCGCTGCTTGCGATTTTTGCTCCGATGTTCAGCCAGTATACACAGTCCCAGATGGACGTAGACAATAGAAACGCGATGATGTCGGCGGCGCATTGGCTTGGAACCGACTCTACCGGGCGTGATCTCTGGACGCGTATCTGGATGGGAGCCCGTGTATCCCTTTCTATCGGTTTGATTTCCGCTATCCTGAATATGTGTGTGGGCGCCGTCATCGGAGGACTTTGCGGATTCTACGGCGGGAAACTGGATATGATTATGATGCGAATCGTTGATTTGCTCTATGGTATTCCAAGTCTGATTATTACGATCCTTGTTATGATGGTACTTGGGAAAGGCGTGACGCCTTTGATCGTCGCAATGTGCGTTGTCGGATGGATCGGTACCTGTCGTTTTGTCCGTGGTGAGGTTTACCGGATCAAGGAGCAGGATTTCGTCATGGCGGCGAAAGTGCTCGGAGTACCGGATTTTACGATTATTATCAAACATATTATTCCTAATATCCTTGGAATGCTTGTTACAAACCTGTGTATGGCAATTCCGGGAGCGATCTTCCAGGAAGCATTCCTGTCCTATATCGGACTTGGTATTACACCTCCTGACTGTAGCTGGGGTGTGATCTGTAAAGAGGGAATTCAGTATCTGCGCTATTATCCGCATCAGATTCTGGTTCCGGCATTCTTTGTCTGTACGACAATGCTGGCGCTGAACCTTCTTGGAAACGGACTTAGAGACGCAGTTGACCCGAAACTGCGTGGAACGGAATAGGAGGAACGGAAGAAATGGCAGAAAAAGAGAAACTTCTTGAATTAAAAAATGTCGTGTACTCTTTCCATACCTATGGTGGGGAGGTCAAGGCTGTCCGCGACGTCAGCTTTGAAGTACGCAAAGGAGAGATCCTCGGAATCGTAGGAGAGTCCGGGTGCGGAAAATCCGTAACAGCACAGTGCATTATGCGTCTGAACCCGGAGCCGCCAGGATTCTTCGAGGGAGGAGAGATTCTTTTCAATGGAAAAGATGTTCTGAAGATGGATAAAAAAGAGTTGCGTCAGCTTCGTGGAGGAGACATTGGTTTTGTATTCCAGGATCCGATGACGTCTTTAAATCCGACGATGAGAGTCGGGGCGCAGATTGAGGAGGTCTTTATCGGACGAGCCGGCGTCTCTAAAAAGGAAGTCAAAGAGAAGGCACTGGAGATTATGAAGCTGGTAGGAATCTCTGATGTGGAAAAGCGTTACCGTCAGTATCCGCATGAGCTTTCCGGCGGTATGAAACAGCGTGTGATGATAGCGATTGCGCTGGTTAGCCGGCCGAGTCTGGTGATTTGTGATGAGCCTACGACATCCTTAGATGTTACGATTGAGGCACAGATCCTGGATCTGCTTCTGGAACTGAGGGAGAAGCTTGGTACTTCCATCATTATGATTACGCACGACCTCGGTGTTATCGCGAGAATGTGCGATCGTGTCGTTGTCATGTACGGTGGCAAGGTGGTAGAGCAGGGAACTGCACAGGAGATTTTCTATAATACCGCACATCCATATACGAAGGGGCTGATGGATTCGATTGCAAAACTCGATACGAAAAAGGGCGAGAGACTGAAACCGATCGAAGGTACTCCTCCGGATCTGTTTTTCCCGCCAAAGGGATGTCCGTTTGCAGCTCGCTGCGAATATGCGATGGACGTATGTAAGGAGAATCCGCCGTATAAATATCAGTTATCAGAAGAACATGTGACAAATTGTTGGTTACAGCATGAATTTGCCCCGGATACGGAATTTAAGAAAGAAGAAGCCGTGGCAGTAGAGAAAGGAGAGGTAGCAGATGGAAAATAAAGAAAAACAGCCTCTCGTTCAGGTAAAGCATTTATGTAAATATTTCAAAGTAGGAAGACATGCGGAATTGAAGGCCGTGGACGATGTAACCTTTGATATTTATAAAGGGGAGACGGTTGGCCTCGTAGGAGAGTCCGGATGTGGGAAATCTACAACAGGACGATGCATGATTCGCCTGTATGAGCCGACTAAAGGAGAAGTGTTCTATGACGGCAAGGATATCACCAAGCTTTCCAAAGCGGAGCAGAAGAAGTTCTGCCAGAAAGTACAGATGATTTTCCAGAATCCATATGCTTCTTTGAATTCTCGTATGACGGTCAGAGAGATTGTCGGGGAAGGATTAAAACAGCACGGAACGCCGAAAAAAGAGATTGAGAAGCGGGTGCAGGAGCTTCTGGAGACAGTTGGTCTGAACAAAGACCATATGTCACGGTTTCCTCATGAGTTTTCAGGAGGACAGAGACAGCGTATCGGTATTGCGAGAGCGCTCTCTGTGGACCCGGAATTCATCATCTGTGATGAGCCGATCTCAGCTCTGGATGTTTCGATCCAGGCTCAGGTCATCAATATGCTGAAAGATCTTCAGGAGCAGAGAGGTCTGACCTATCTGTTCGTTGCTCATGATTTGAGTGTCGTAAAATATATTTCGGACCGTGTAATTGTTATGTATCTTGGTATGGTTGTCGAAGAGGCAGAGACAGAAGAGCTCTATAGCAACCCACAGCATCCGTACACGAAAGCGTTGCTTTCCGCGATCCCGGAGGCGGATCCGGACAAGGCAAAAGCGAACCGCCGGATTCCGATTAAGGGAGAGATTCCAAGCCCGATTAATCCGAAGGCATGCTGTCGGTTTGCAGAGAGATGTGAATACGCAACAGAGCGTTGCTTTAAGGAAGTGCCGGAATTACGGGAAGTATGTCCAGGACATAAAGTAGCATGTCATCTCATGGATGAAAAATAAAGAAAAACGAAAAGAGGAGATATCGCTTGAACGAAAATCGTCTAAAGCGATATCTCCTTTTTCCGTGCGTCTAAAGGGTAAGGTCCGGCGGCATGATGTGTCCGCTTTCAATCGAACGAAATGGGTTTGGAATATTGACTGTTAAAAGCCGGACAACTTTGTTTGTGTGGTTCATCCAGTTATGCCTTTCATTAGAATGAATCTGGATACTGTCGCCCGGATAGAGCGTATACTGAATCGACTCCAACTGGATCGTCGCAATACCTTCCAGTATATAGATGAATTCTTCCCCGGAATGGCTGTACATCTCCAGGTTTTCCTCCTCCGTGTTGGCGAGAGGAAGAAGGGTAAAAATGCGGGGGAGAAAATCGAAGGCGGCTACATCGTGGCTAAGGGTATTCTGAATAATCTGAGGGCCCACCGGTGTGGTGGGCATGGAAAAGCTGTGGACCACCGGATCCGAACAGTCTGCGTGCGGTTCCTCGCTGAAAAAACTGCCAAGGCTTACGCCGAGCACACCGGCGATGGTTTCCAGGGTGTCAATCGCGATGGAGGACAGGCCCCGCTCCATCTGAGAAAGAAACCCGGTAGAAAGGTTTGTCATTTCTCCAAGCTGTTTGAGTGTAAGGTTCTGCGAAGTCCGCAGAGCCTTGATTTTTTCTCCGATACTTGTATTTTGGTTCATATGGAATTCCTCCAATCTATTGTACTAACAGTATATTCATTTTTTATGTCTGAGTCAACAGAGATCCCTTATGACAAGAATTCATATATATGAAAACAAAACCGCTAATTATTTCACAAACTTCAAAAATGATAAAAAAATGACAAAATACTTCGATATTTAATTCACAAATAAATAAATTATTTCATAAATATGAATAAAGAGATTGACGAAAATGAAATTTATGATATAATATATCTATAAAGTAGAATGCGGTCTAAAAACACAAATACGTACGAAAAGCAGAAAGAGGAGGAAACTGGGGTGAATATCAGAAAAACATTTCACACGATAGACACACATACCTGTGGGGAACCGACGCGAAATGTGATTGGAGGAATTCCTCATATACCGGGTGAGACGATGCAGGAGAAACTGCACTATATGTCCACAAAGGGCGACTGGCTTCGGAAACTGCTGACATATGAGCCAAGGGGGAATGAGGTTATGTCTGGCACACTGATTATGGAGCCCTGCAATCCGGAGGCGGATTTTGGAGTTCTCTATTTTGAGGTAGGCGGATGGATGCCGATGTGCGGACACGATACGATCGGCGTAGGAACGGCTCTTGTGGAAGCTGGTATGGTAGAGGTGCAGGAGCCGTACACCTATGTGACATTGGACACCGCCGCAGGGCTGGTGAAGCTTCAGATAGAAGTCAGAAACTGTTCGGCTGTCAGCGTGACGTTTGTCAATGCTCCGGCATTTGTAATGGTACAGGATGCGGAGATCAGGACAGGAAAATACGGAACCTTAAGAGCTGACATCGCATATGGCGGCAATATCTACGCGATTCTTCCTTCGGCATCGGTAGGACTTCATATCAATCCACAGAGTTCCATGCTTCTGATTGAGGCCGGAAATTATCTGAAACAACGGATTAACGAACAGATTGAGGTTCATCATCCGACGATCCCGTTTGAAAACCATGTGACTCATATTGAATTTTATGAGCCGACGGACCAGGAAGATGGAGCAATCAAAAATGCGGTGATTATTCCTCCGGGAGCAATCGACCGTTCGCCGTGTGGAACAGGAACGTCCGCAAAGCTCTCTGTCCTGGCCTCAAAGGGGCAGATCAAAAAAGGAGAGAGCTTCATTCACCAAAGTATCATCGGAGGACAGTTCCGGTGTGAATACCTGGACGACGCGGAGGTTGCCGGACGTCCGGCCGTGATTCCAAAGGTGACAGGAAGAGCCTGGGTGACAGGGATTCATACGTTCCTGCTGGATCCGGACGATATTTTTCAGGAAGGATATCAACTGGCATAAAGGAGGAAAGGAGACAACAAGATGGAAACAGATACAATGAGAGTATTACACCATCCGATTTTGGGAGAACTTAGTCAGGATGACTACGTGGAGATTATCGTGGATGGAAAGAAACTTCGGGCAAAAAGCGGAGAAACGATTGCGGCAGCGTTAATGGCGAATGGAATCCATATTCATAGATATACGACAAAGAAGCATGAGCCACGGGGAGTATTCTGTGGAATAGGACAATGTACAGACTGTGTGATGACAGTCAATGGGAAGCCAAACGTCCGTACCTGTATCACTCCGGTGGAAGAAGGAATGGTAATCGAGACACAGCAGGGATTCGGAAAGAGAGGCACGAAAGAATGAAGAGAGAGGTAGTAATCATTGGCGGAGGTCCTGCGGGGCTTGCCGCGGCAATCGAAGCGAAAAGGGATGGCTGTGACGTGCTTCTTGTAGATGAGAACAGACGTGCGGGAGGTCAGCTTTTTAAACAGTTACATAAATTTTTTGGCTCCAGGGCGCACCGTGCGGGCGTGCGAGGGATTGATATCGGAAAGCAGCTTTTGATGGAAACAGAGGAACTGGGAATCGATTTCTGGCTGAATAGTGCCTGTATCGGAATTTTTCCGGATAAAAGAGCAGCGATTTTAAGAGATGGAAAGACAGAAATTGTGGAGGCACAGAAGCTTCTTCTGTGTACCGGAGGCGCGGAAAATCCACTTAGATTTCCTGGCTGGACACTCCCAGGTGTGATGGGAGCCGGAGCAGCGCAGACAATGGCGAATGTACAGAGGGTGCTTCCTGGGAAACGAATTCTGATGATCGGATCTGGAAATGTCGGCGTGATTGTTGCGTACCAGCTTCTTCAGGCAGGGGCGGATGTCGTCGGTATTGTGGAGGGGATGCCAAAGATCGGCGCCTATGGTGTCCATGCGGCGAAGATTCGACGTGCCGGAATCCCGTTTTATCTTGGCAGTACGATTGCGGAGGCAAAAGGGACAGATCATGTGGAAAAAGCGGTGATCGCCAAATTTGAGAACGGACAGATTGTAAAAGGAACAGAGATGGAGACCGATGTGGATGTTATCTGCGTGGCGGTCGGCTTGCGGCCACTTTCCGAACTCGCGCAGATGGCAGGCGTACAGCATGATTTCATTCCGGAAATGGGCGGATGGATGCCGCTTCATAATATGGATATGGAGACAAGTGTACCGGGAATTTATGTAGCAGGTGATACGGCAGGGGTAGAGGAGGCAAGCACAGCCATGGATGAAGGAAGGCTCGCTGCTGCGGCTGCTGCGGAAGCGCTTGGATATCTGAGTAAGGAAGAAGCAGAGAAGAAAAAGACCGGGATCAGAGAAAGACTGGATTCCCTGAGACAAGGGCCGTTCGGCGACCGAAGAATGGCGGCAAAGGAACGGATCATCGAGAAGGGGGTTTAAAAAATGGCAGCAGGAATCATTTATGACGGGTTTCCGTCGATGGAAGAGATCAAAGAGGCAAATGGATGGCCGGACGAAGAGCGCTTTTTAAAAGGACCGGTGGCAGTGGTAGAATGTGTACAGCAGATCCCGTGTAATCCTTGTGAATCTGCCTGTCCGTTTCATGCGATTCACATCGGGGAACCGATTACCAACACGCCGAAAGTGGACAAAGAAACATGTATCGGATGCGGCATGTGCGTGGCAGCCTGTCCGGGACTGGCTATTTTCCTTGTGGATAAAAGTTATTCCGAAACGGAGGCTACAGTAAGCTTTCCGTTCGAATACGACCCACTTCCGGAGCCGGGAGCAGAAGTGGACGCCCTTTCCCGTGGGGGAGAGTATGTCTGCAAGGGTCATGTCGTCAAAGTGATGAATCCGAAGAAAAACGATCACACACCGGTTATCACACTGGCGATTCCAAAGGAATACGCAGACACTGTCCGGACGATGAGAAGATTGAAGCTTCCGGAAGAACATGAGGGATTCCGTCCGGTGGAACCAGAAGGCCCGCTGGACGATGACGTGATGGTATGCCGCTGTGAAGAGATTACGGCGGGAGAGATCAGGAAGGCGATTCGAAAATACCATGCAACTACCGTGACAGAAGTCAAAAGGAGAGTCCGCGCCGGAATGGGGCTTTGCCAGGGAAGAACATGTGGCAAGCTGGTCAGCCGGATTATTGCGGAAGAGACAGGAAAGAAGATGAGTGAAATCCAGGGAAGCACGGACCGGCCGCCGGTACGCCCTGTGACATTTGGAGAACTAGCAGAAGATGGAGAAGATCAGGAGGGATAAACACATGGGCAAAGCATATGATGTAGCGGTTATCGGGGCCGGCGCCATCGGTTCATCTGTGGCGTACTTTAACGCAAAAAAGGGAGCCTCTGTCGTCCTGATCGACGCCGGAGACATCGCCCAGTCTACAAGCAGCCGAAGTGATGGGAATGTCCTTGTCTGCGATAAGCAGCCGGGATTTGACGCTCTGTTTGCAAAGGCAAGTCAGGATATGTTCGAGGGACTGAGCAAAGAGCTGGATTATGATTTTGAATGGAAACAAAGAGGAAGTCTCTTCCTGACAGAGACAGAGGAAGAATTCCAGATGGCGTCCGAGTTCTGTGAATCTATGAAAAAATGCGGAATCCCGATGCGGATGATGGATCAAAAAGAAGTGCAGGACGATGAACCGTATCTTGCAAAAGACGTCTACGGAGGACTGGAGACGATGTCGGATGGATCTGTCTATCCAATCGGCCTGACGTATGGTATGGCGCTGGGCGCGGAAAAAAAGGGTGCGATGCTTTCTTTGCATAATCGTGTCAGAGGCATCCGACGGGATGGGGACGCGTTTATCCTTGATACACAGAACGGGGAGATTGCGGCTAAAAATATTGTGGATGCCTGCGGAGTATGGTCCCCGGTAATCGGACAGATGGTTGGGCTTACCATTCCGATTCAAGCCCGTCAGGGACAGATCCTTGTCTCGGAGCAGACTTTCCAGGTGGCGAGAAGGAAAGTACATGAATTTGGTTATATGTCTACCAAATTCCAGAGCGACGGCTATGAGCGTCCGGTATCAGAACGGGTGGAGAAATATGGAGTCGCTTTTGTCTTTGAACCAACGGCCTCCAACAATTTCCTCATCGGTTCTTCCAGAACCTTTGCAGGAGAAGATACCAGAAGCAGTATTGAGGTAATGAAAGCTATGGCAGAACGGGCCATCCGGTTCTTCCCGGTGATTGCGGATATTAAGGTAATCCGGTCGTACAGCGGACTTCGGCCGTACACGCCGGATCATATGCCAATCGTGTCAGATACACCGGTGGATGGTTTCTATATTGCGGCCGGACACGAAGGAGACGGGATCGGACTTTCCCCAATCACTGGAAAAGTGATGGCGGATATGATTGCGGGGGAAACTCCGTTCATGGATTTAAGTCCGCTTCGATTTGACCGTTTTGCGTAAGAATAGGCTGGAATTTATAGAGAAAGAGAATCAATCAAGGAGGTAAGCAATGAACAAACAATTTCAAGGTATTTATGCCGTAGTAGTCACACCGTTTTACGAGGATGGGACGTTTGATGTTGAGTCAGCAAAGAAAAATCTGGATTGGCTGATTGAACAAGGTGTGCAGGGAGTCTGTATTCTGGGAGCGACAGGAGAATACCAGAGTATTTCAGACGAGGAGCATATGGCTTATGTCAAAGAGATTGTGCCGTATGTAAAAGACCGTGTGAGCGTGATCGTAGGTGCGTCCAGAGAGCGGCCGGAGGATGTGGTGAAGCTGGTCAACAATATCAAGGAATGTGGTGCGCATGCAGCGATGGTGCTGCCATCTTTCTATTGTCATCCGGCACAGGACGAAATTGTGGAGCATTACCGCTATATTGAAGAGCAGACACAGTTCCCGATTGTCGCGTACAACAATCCTGGCTCCGCAGGCATCGAGATCGGACAGGATGCTTTCCGGCAGATCATGGCGCTCCCATATACGGCGATTGTGAAAGAATCCAGCGGCAGTATGCAAAAGCTGACAGAAGTACTGATCGACGCCCCGGAGAAAGTTTCTGTATTCTGCGGATGCGATAATCTTGCATACGAAAGTTTTGCGGACGGTGCATGTGGATGGATCTGTATGTTGGCAAACGTAGCTCCGAAACAGTGCGTGGATCTTTACCAGGCTGTTTATGTGGAAGAAGACCTGAAGAAAGGAAAGGAAATTTACAAAGAGATCCTGCCTGCTTTAAATGTACTGGAATCGTTCCCAAAACCGGTGCAGGCATTGAAATACGGCCTGAGCAAGAAAGGATTAAATGGAGGATATGTCAGAAGACCACGTATGGAATTAAATGAGGAAGAGAAGACATATCTTTCGGAAGCTATGAAGTTTGAAACACTTCGATAGAAGAGAGGGTAAGCAGTTTGTTACAGTTCAGAAAGAGAGGTAAGAGCAGTATGGAAATCCGTAAACTGTACATTAATGGAGAATGGGTAGATTCTGTTCACGACGAGTGGATTGAGATCGAGAATCCGGCAACACATGAGATCATCGCAAAAGTACCAAGAGGAAACAAAGAAGATGTGGATAAAGCGGTCAAGGCGGCGAGAGCAGCTTTTGAAACATGGCAGTATACTCCTCTGGAGGAAAGAGTGGCGCTGATGAAAAAAGTGGTGGAAGGACTGGAGAGCAGACGCCAGGAACTGATCGAGACCATCACAAAAGAACTTGGCTCCCCGTACAAAGTTTCCGCTGAAGTGCATACAGATCCGTTTATTCTGGAGGCAAAGCACTACATCCAGACAGCGTCCGAATTCCCGTATGAGCAGAGACGCCTCACTTCCGTCGTAAGAAGGGAGCCGGTCGGAGTTGTCGGAGGTCTGACTCCATGGAACTTCCCATTGGAACAGATTGAAAAAAAGGTAGTACCGGCTCTTCTGGCAGGAAATTGTGTCGTATTAAAACCAAGTCAGTTTACACCACTGACCGCATATATTCTTGCCGAAGAAATTGATAAAGCAGGATATCCGGCCGGCGTCTTCAATCTTGTGACAGGACGGGGTGGAGAAGTTGGAAACGCGCTTGCTACCCATGAAGATGTGGATATGATTTCTTTTACCGGATCTACAGGAGCAGGTCGGGAAGTGGCCAGAATGGCGCTTGGAAATATTAAGAAGATCGCTTTGGAACTGGGTGGAAAATCAGCAGCAATCCTTCTGGACGGTGGAGACTGGGAGAACGGTATTCATGGCGTTTTGGAAACCGTTGTGCCGAATGCGGGACAGACATGCAATGCATTAACCAGGCTTCTTGTACCAAAGAACGGACTTGCAAAAGCAGAGGAAATCATCAAAAAGCAGTTGGAAGAGTATCAATATGGGCCGGCAGAAGATCCGGCTGTGACACAGGGACCACTGTCATCGAAGAAGCAGTTTGACCGTGTGAAAGGGTATATTGAACTCGGACTTCAGGAAGGGGCAAGAATGGTATCTGGAGAAGTTCCGGAGGATAACGGCAGCTATTATATAAAACCGGTCATCTTCAGCGATGTAAAACCGGATATGAGGATTGCTCAGGAAGAAATTTTCGGACCGGTACTTGTTGTCATTCCGTATGAGACGGAAGAGGAAGCGGTAAAAATTGCAAACGACAGCATTTACGGACTGGCGGGCGCTGTATACGGGCCGGAAGAAGAGGCAAATAAAGTTGCACGCCAGATGAAGACAGGAACTGTTTATGTCAATGAAGGACAGTGGGATCCTACTTCTCCGTTTGGAGGATATAAACAATCCGGACTCGGAAGAGAAGGCGGAGTGGAAGGATACGAAGAATTTCTTGAGATTAAAACCATCTACGACAAATAAAAATCAGTTCGGCGGATTCTGTCCGCCACATCAGAAGAGGGGGCTTTATGCCCCCTCTTTCCAAGTATCAAGCTTAAATTATAAAAAATTCAGGACCGTTCCTGATCTTCTGGAAGGAAACCCTCAAAGATAAAATAATCAAAGGCCTGCTCGCACGCATAGAGTTCCCGGCTGGATTTTACAGTCCATGCAAAGCATGGCGTGCCGAAAATGACCCGGCAAAGTGTCAGAGATAACGCGCCTCTTGCGTGATGGTCATAGGCGATAAAGTCCGGCTTTGTTAGAAAGTTTGTCAGCAGGTGGCGCGGGAAATAGTAAACCGGGTGCACCCGACCGTCGTCCTTATGGAAATTCATTCCAAGCTGTCCACGGCACACATATGGGCGGTATTTCCGAAACCAGATCAGAGCTGCCGGATGGAAGGACTCAATACAGAAGGAGCCTCTGTAATGATCCAGAAGTTCTGCTGTTTTTTTGCAGATGGTGCTGCCAAGATGCTTATATTTGATCTCTACGATGAGCGGCACCTGCCCGTTTACCAGTTTCAGCACATCCTCTAAGAGTGGAATTCGTTCTTCCGTCCCGAGAATCGGGAAATGGGAAAGTTCCTCATAAGTGAGAGAATCGATTTCCTTTTCGATACCGCAGATGCGCTTCAGGTCATAATCATGGGCTACGATAACCTGTCCGTCCCGGGTAAGCTGGACATCCAGCTCAATGCCGTAGCCATGCTCTGCCGCACGTCGGAAAGCAGCCATGGAATTCTCCGGGACACCTTCGGAGAGATTGTGAAGTCCCCGGTGAGCATAAAATTTTCCTGGCATTCGTCTGGCTCTTCCCAGAAGACGTGGTGTGATCGAAATAAGATAAATCAATCCGGAGACAAGTCCGGTCTTGAGCCATGTACGTGTATGTTCTGTCATCATAACATTCCTCCCCGATAAAAAGATTTCTCTTTCTTATAATAGCACAAATTGAACTTTAGGACAGAAATTGTTTATAGATTTTTCATTGGAGTTTCCCCCATGCCTTTGCTATACTATACTGAGGATTAATCATGCGATATTGGATAAAAGAGGTGTAGTCAATGAAAGAAAACTTGAAGGAGATCTATACACAGCGTACAGATAGCTGTGATATGGCAAACAGCGTGGAATTTACAGCATTGATGAATCAATATAAATGCGCGATTATGGAAGTGGAGACGAAGCTTAATGTATTGGACGCCGAGTTTTCGCTGAATTACGACCGGAATCCTTTTGAATCCATAGAAACGAGGCTGAAGTCTCCGGCCAGCATTATAGAAAAGCTGAAAAGAAAGGGATTGGAGCCGACGCTGGAAAATATTGAAGAGCATTTATTTGATGTGGCAGGAATTCGGGTAGTATGTGCGTTCCAGGAGGATATCTATAAGCTGGCTGAGCTTTTGACAGGACAAGACGATATCCGACTACTCAGGACGAAAGACTACATACAAAATCCAAAGGAGAACGGCTACCGAAGCCTCCATCTGATTTTGGAGATTCCGATTTTTCTGGCTGATGGAAAGCGGTATATGAAAGTAGAAGTGCAGTTCCGGACGATCGCCATGGATTTCTGGGCCAGTGTGGATCATCGCCTCCGATACAAAAAAGAGATCGATGATGAGGGAGAGATCCAGAGAAAACTGAAACGGTGCGCTACGATCATCTCCCAGCTTGACCAGGAAATGCAGGATATCCGCAATATGATTGAAAAGAGCAATGGAAAGACGGAGTAGGGAAAGAACAAGAGGATTTCCGGTTCTCGTGTTTTACGGGCAGGGAAATCATGGTATACTATAGAGCAGAGACAAGATGTCACAATGAGGAGGTTGGAAATGGAGACAAAGAGATTACAGGCATACGAGCTCATGCAGGAGCAGGAATTAAAGGGGATCCAGTCCAAGGGATATCTGCTCCGCCATAAGAAGAGTGGGGCAAGGATTGTTTTGATTGAGAATGAGGATGAAAATAAAGTTTTTTCCGTGGGGTTTAGAACGCCTCCGCAGGACAGTACAGGACTTCCACATATCCTGGAACATTCGGTGCTTTGCGGGTCAAGAGAATTTCCGGCCAAAGATCCGTTCGTGGAGCTGGTGAAAGGGTCGCTGAATACGTTCTTAAATGCGATGACATATCCGGATAAGACGGTATACCCGGTTGCAAGTTGCAATGACCAGGATTTTCAGAACCTGATGCACGTCTATATGGATGCGGTATTTTACCCGAATATTTATGAAAATGATAAGACATTCCGTCAGGAGGGATGGAGTTACGAACTGGAGGATGAAGACGGAGAACTGAAATACAATGGCGTCGTATATAATGAAATGAAAGGGGCATTCTCCTCGCCGGACGGTGTGTTAGACCGGATGATTTTGAATTCCCTGTTTCCGGATACGTCTTACTCTAACGAGTCCGGCGGGGATCCGGATGAGATTCCGTCCCTGACTTATGAGGACTTTTTGGATTTTCATCGCAAGTATTATCATCCCTCCAACAGTTATCTTTATCTGTACGGCGATATGGATATGGAAGCAAAGCTTACCTGGCTGGATGAGCATTATCTGAGCCGGTTTGACTATGCTTGGATTGACTCTGAGATCAAGATGCAAAAGCCATTTGAACATCCGGTGGAATGGAAGCGGTATTACTCCATCTCCAATACGGAGACAGAGGAGATGAACACCTATCTTTCTTATAATAAGGTTGTGGGAACGAGCCTCGATGAGAAGCTGTATCTGGCATTTTCCATTCTGGATTATGCGTTATTGTCCGCCCCTGGGGCGCCGCTTAAGAAAGCATTGACAGACGCCGGAATCGGACACGATATTCTCGGCTCTTACGAAAATGGAATCTGCCAGCCTATTTTCTCTGTCATTGCCAAAAATGCGGAGGAGTCTCAAAAAGATGCCTTTATTCAGGTGATTGAGTCTACCCTTACAAGGCTTGTAAAAGAAGGGATCGATCCGGATGCGCTGGCTGCGGGTATTCATTACCATGAGTTCCGTTACCGGGAAGCTGATTTTGGAAGCTATCCGAAGGGACTGATGTATGGTCTTCAGATGCTCGACAGTTGGCTTTATGATGAGAAGAGACCGTTTCTTCACCTCGATGCGCTTGACACGTTTGCGTTTTTAAAAGAGCAGATTGGAACATCATATTATGAAGATCTGATTCAGAAGTATCTGCTTGACAATACCCACGCTTCTATTGTGATGATCTGTCCGAAGAAAGGGATGGCGGCGGAGGCAGACCGGAAGATTCAGAAAAGGCTTCAGGACTATAAAAGAAGCCTGAGCCGGGAAGAAGTGGAAAAGCTTGTAAAGGATACAAAAGAGCTGCGCGCGTACCAGGAGGAGCCGACCCCGCCGGAGATTCTGGAGAAGATTCCGGTTCTGAAAGTCAGCGATATCTCTGAGGAGGCAGCTCCGGTCTATAACGAGGAGAGAAAAGCAGGCGACGTCACTTGTATCTGTCATCCGATTGAGACGAACGGCATCGGATATCTGACGATGATCTTTGACCTCAGGACACTGACGGAAGAAGAGATCCCGTATGCAGGACTCCTGCAGGCAGTGCTTGGTATCATCGATACAGAACACTACGAGTACGGCAAGCTCTTCCATGAGATTAACCGGCGTACCGGAGGGATTGAGACGTCCCTGGAGATGTATACCGACGTTACCAAGGTAAAGGAAAAGGAGTTTCGTCCGACCTTTGAGATGAAGGCGAAGGCACTCTACGCAGAGCTTCCATTCGCTCTTTCCATGATGGAAGAGATTCTGATGCGGTCCGTCTTAAGCGATGAGAAGCGGTTGAAGGAGATTCTTGAGATGCTCAAATCGAGACTCCAGATGAAATTCCTCTCCGCGGGACATAGTTCCGCCGTGCTGCGGGCCATGTCCTATCATTCTCCGGCGGCCCGTTTTAAGGATATGACAAACGGTATCGAGTACTACGAGACTGTCAGTCGGATTGCCGATCATTTTGATGAGGAGAAGGGAAGGCTCGTGAGCATCCTGACAGAGCTCTGTAAGAAGATCTTCCGGAAAGAGCGGATGATCGTAAGCTATACAGGAGCAAAAGAAAGCTTTGACGCGGTTCTTGCCGGAATTGCGGCATTTTCTGGGCGCCTGTGGAAAGAAAAGGTAAAAGAGGGCGGTTTTCTTCTCACCTGTACAAAGAAAAACGAGGGCTTCCAGACTGCGTCTAAAGTACAGTATGTGGCAATGGCAGGAAACTTTATTGATGCCGGAATGGAATACCATGGAGCGCTTCAGATTCTGAAAGTGATTATGGGATATGAATATCTTTGGCAGAACATCCGTGTCAAGGGCGGAGCTTACGGCTGTATGAGCAGCTTCAACAGATTGGGAGAGGGGTATTTTGCATCCTACCGGGATCCGCATCTCAAAAATACGCTGGATATTTATCAGGGTGTAACGGATTATCTGAGAAATTTTGCGGTCAGCGACCGGGATATGACCAAATTCATCATCGGTACAATCAGCAACATGGATCAGCCGATGACCCCGGCTGTCAAGGGAGACCGATCCATGAATCTCTATATGAACCATGTGACAAAAGAGATGATGGAACAGGAGAGAAGAGAGGTTCTCCACGCTACACAGCAGGATATCCGCAATCTGGCCGGGATTGTAGAGCAGGTATTACGGGAAGATCAGGTCTGCGTGATCGGAAACGAGGAGAAGATTGAGCAGGATCGGGAAGTATTCACTGAGATAAAGGCGCTCTTTTAGAAGCAGATCCGGACAAAGGAAACAGACATGTGAAAAAACATGCTTACGAAGGAAAGAGGAACATGGTTTGATAGAAAACAAACAGTATAAATCAGGATTTGTAACGCTGATCGGCCGTCCGAACGTAGGAAAATCCACTTTGATGAACCGTATGATCGGGCAGAAAATCGCTATCACATCGAATAAACCGCAGACGACGAGAAACCGGATCCAGACGGTACTTACGACTGAGGAGGGACAGATCGTCTTTGTGGATACACCGGGAATTCATAAGGCGAAAAATAAGCTTGGCGCCTATATGGTTAATGTGGCGGAGCGTACGTTAAACGAGGTAGACGTGGTGCTTTGGCTTGTGGAGCCGTCTACCTTTATCGGAGCGGGTGAGCAGCACATCGCACAGCAGCTTGAGAAGGTCCGCACGCCGGTGATTCTTGTGATGAATAAAGTAGATCAGGTGAAACGGGAAGAGCTGCTTCCGTGTATCGCAAAATATAAAGATATTTATCATTTTGCCGAGATTGTTCCGGTTTGTGCAAGAACCGGGGAGAACACAGACGAGCTGGTGAGAGTCATTTTACAGTACCTCCCGTACGGTCCGCGGTTTTACGACGAGGACACGGTGACGGACCAGCCGGAACGTCAGATCGTCTCTGAGCTGATCCGGGAGAAAGCACTCCACAGCCTTAATGAGGAGATCCCGCATGGGATCGCGGTGGTGATTGACCGAATGAAATTCAGGAAAGGTCAAAAGGGGACGATTGCAGACATTGACGCGACTATCATCTGCGAGCGGGATTCCCATAAAGGGATCATCATCGGAAAGCAGGGCAGTATGCTGAAGAAGATCGGCAGTACAGCACGGTTTGAGATCGAGCGGATGCTTGACTGCCAGGTAAATTTAAAGCTGTGGGTGAAGGTCAAAAAAGACTGGAGAGATAGTGAATTTCTGATGAGAAATTTTGGATACCGGGAAGAAGAATAACAAAGGGAAAATCGGAGAACCTAAGTTTATTCCAAAAGATGAAGAGGTGATCCGATGAAAGAAGACTACTGGGAACGGTTTGTAAAAACCGGAAAGGTGGAAGATTATCTGACCTACAGAGGGATGGCACGGTGTGAAGCCGTGATGAACCGGTATCAGAACGAAAGCCGGAAGGATGAAGAAAGTGAGCCAGACGATTACCGTGACAGGAATGATTCTGTCAGCGCTTCCGATTGGAGAATACGATAAAAGAGTGGTGATCCTCTCCCGTGAGCGGGGGAAGATCTCCGCTTTTGCAAAAGGCGCAAGGCGGCCGAACAGTATGCTTGTCGGAACGACAAGCCCGTTTCTGTTCGGCACGTTTACGTTGTACGAGGGACGCTCCTCCTATACAATGCAGCAGGCGGAAATCCAGAATTATTTTGGGGAGCTAAGGACAAATATTGAGGCTGTATCATATGGGTTTTATTTCCTGGAATTTGCAGAATATGTTACGAGAGAAAACAACGACGAGACGGAAATTTTAAAGCTTCTCTACCAGACGATGCGGATTGTCGTCAAGAGAAGCATTTCTCTTTCGCTGATCCGATGCATTTTCGAGCTGAAGATGATCTGTCTTGAAGGGGAGGCCCCACAGGTCTTTTCCTGTGTCGGATGTGGAAAGCAGGGTGAGCCGTACTGGTTCAGTGCCGCGAAAGGAGGGCTTCTTTGCCGGGATTGTGTGCCGAAAGCGTCCGATGCCCGGAGAGTGGGGCAGTCCACAGTCTATGCGCTTGCTTTTATTGTGGCCACTCCGGTAGAGAAGCTCTACACCTTTACCGTCACTGAGAAAGTACTGGAGGAGTTAAAACAGTCGGCGAAGAGATGCGTGGATGTATACATAGGCCATACGTTCCGGTCTCTGGAGATGCTGGAATTCCTTTAAATGGAGTGTACTGCTTGCAAAAGGGGGAAAATTACCGTATAATGGTAACAATTTTAGAAGAATGTGAGGTAAAAGACGATGGTAGAAAAGACAATGGAAAAAATCGTAGCTCTTGCCAAAACCAGGGGGTTTGTATATCCGGGATCTGAAATCTATGGAGGTCTTGCCAATACATGGGATTATGGAAATCTCGGTGTGGAACTGAAAAATAACGTAAAAAAAGCATGGTGGAAGAAATTTATTCAGGAAAATCCTTACAATGTCGGTGTAGACTGTGCAATCCTGATGAATCCGCAGACATGGGTCGCTTCCGGACATCTTGGGAACTTCAGCGACCCTCTGATGGACTGTAAAGAGTGTAAGGAGCGTTTCCGTGCAGATAAACTGATTGAAGATTATGCGAAAGAGCATGGGATTGAGATCAAGGAAAGCGTAGACGCCTGGTCCCATGAGAAGATGATGCAATTCATCAATGAGCATCAGATCCCGTGTCCGAGCTGCGGCAAGCACAATTTCACGGAGATCCGGGAATTTAATCTGATGTTTAAGACATTCCAGGGCGTAACAGAGGACGCAAAGAATGTTGTATATCTTCGTCCGGAGACAGCCCAGGGCATCTTTGTAAACTTTAAGAATGTTCAGCGGACTTCCAGAAAGAAGATCCCGTTTGGTATCGGTCAGATCGGAAAGTCATTCCGTAACGAGATCACACCTGGAAATTTTACATTCCGTACAAGAGAGTTCGAGCAGATGGAGTTGGAGTTCTTCTGTGAGCCGGGAACAGATCTGGAGTGGTTCCGGTACTGGAAAGATTTCTGCTATAACTGGCTGAGAGGTCTTGGAATGACAGAGGACGAGCTGCGTGCCCGTGACCATGAGAAAGAAGAGCTTTCCCATTACAGCCGTGCGACGACTGACCTGGAATTCTTATTCCCATTCGGATGGGGCGAACTGTGGGGAATCGCGGATCGTACGGATTACGATTTGAGACAGCATCAGGACGTATCCAAGCAGGATCTGACCTACTTTGACGATGAGAAGAAAGAGAAATACCTCCCATATGTCATTGAGCCGTCTCTGGGAGCGGACCGCGTGGTTCTTGCGTTCCTCTGTGCGGCTTACGATGAGGAAGAATTAGAAGGCGGCGACGTGCGTACTGTCCTTCATTTCCATCCGGCCCTCGCTCCGGTGAAGATCGGTGTTCTTCCGCTCTCCAAGAAGTTAAACGAAGGCGCAGAAAAGATCTATACCGAACTGAGTAAATATTACAACTGTGAATACGACGACCGTGGAAACATTGGCAAGCGTTACCGTCGTCAGGATGAGATCGGAACCCCGTTCTGCGTGACTTACGATTTTGAGTCCGAGGAGGATGGAGCAGTGACTGTCCGTGATCGTGACACCATGGAGCAGGAAAGAGTCAAGATCGAAGATCTCAAAGCATATTTTGAAAAGAAGTTTGAATACTAAAAATGAGGCCGGGAGCAGTTGTCTTCCGGCCGTTATTTGTTTTGGCGGTAAGCCGAAATACAGGCTTGTCAGAAACCTTGTCGGATGCCTGCGATCCCGGAAGGTGCCTTTTGGTACTTTCGGTGATGAGCATAGTGCTGATAAGGTGAAACTTAAAAAAGGAGGGACGACATGTATCCGGAAATCCATTATCAAATAGAAGAAAGCAGACAGTCGGGCGGTGCCCGGACGGCCACAGTTTTCGGATGCTACGGTGTAAGTCCGGAGATTTATCTTCCGGCACAGATTCATGGTGTTCCAGTGACGAAGATCGGGGACTATGGCTTTGCAAAGACAGATGAGAAGCGCAGCCTTTTCATTTTTTTGCCGGAAGAAGAGGGAAATATGCCCGAAGAACGTAGACGGCTTTGCGGGGAGCTTGTAGAGGAGGTCCATCTGCCGTCTCAGGTATGGGAGATCGGGCGGTATGCCTTTTACCGGTGCTCCCGGTTGAAACGTCTGTCTTTTACAGACAGCCTCCAAAGCATCGAGGGCGGAGCGTTTACCGGATGCCAGCTTGCCAGATTGGATATAGCATGCAGACAGACAAGGCGGACTTGTCTCAGACAGTTTCTGGAGGAACAGCGCTTTGAGCTGGAGGTACGGATTTCTTACGAAGACGGGGACAACGTGGAAGTGGCACGGCTCATTTTCCCGGAACACTATGAAGAGGCGGTGGAGAATACTCCGGCACGGATCGTGGAAACCCACTACCATGGGGCGGGTGGGGATTATCGGCAGTGCGTCTATCACAAGGAGATCGACTATGAGGAGTACGATTCCCTGTTTGCCAAAGCAAAGGCAAGGGAGAGCGTGCGGACATTGATTGAAATCGCATTGGCACGGCTTTGTTTTCCCTACAGGTTGTCAGAACAGGCGAGGGAGGAGTATACTTCTTTTCTGAGAAAATGTGCCGGGGACACGGCAGATTTGCTTTTTGTCCGGGACGATATGGAGACGGTTCTTTTTCTCCTGGAGCATCGAATCTGGGAGGGAGAGAGTCTGGAGGAGGCACTTGATAAAGCCCAGGAGATAGGACAGGCGGAGGCGGCCGCCCTGCTTCTTTCAAAACGCCGGGGGACGGCAGGCAAAAAGACGTTTGAGCTATAAAAGGAGAAAAAGATGGAGAAAAATCAGGAAGAAGAGCAGCTTCGGCGTCTGGAGCTGCTCGGACAGGAGATTTTAAAGATAGCCAGAAATGAGCTGTATTTGAAGATGCGTTACCTTGATGTGGCGCTTTCCAGTCTCCGGTTTCAGATGGACGGAGAGATTGGTTCTATCGGAACAGATGGGCAGATGCTGTATTTCCATCCCGGATGGATTGGCGGTACGTACCGGACGGATCGAAGAGGGGTGAACCGGGCGTACCTCCATGTAGTACTGCACTGTCTGTTCGGCCACCTGTTTTTAAAAGGGAAGCGCAATGAAGTGTTCTGGGATCTGGCCTGTAATATTGCGGTGGAGTCGGTGATCGACAGCCTTTCCCACCCCTGTGTCCGAAAGGCGTCTTCCTGGCTTCGCAAGGAGACATACCGACAGCTAAAACAAAAGACGGACGTCTTGAGTGCCCAAAAGATCTACCACTGTCTGACGGCATGGGGACTAAGCGAGACGAAGAGGCAAAAGATGGAGGAGGAATTTGCCACAGACAGCCATCTCTACTGGCCAAAACCGGACGAGCAAAGAAGACAGCCCAATGAAACACAGAACAACTGGCAGCAGATCAGTGAACAGATGGAGCTGGATCTTGACACCTTCGCACAAGAGGAGGATGAAACATCCGGGGGTCTGATGGACGAGCTGCGGATTGCCAACAAAAAGCGGTATGACTATCGGGAATTTTTGAGGAAGTTTTCTGTGTGGAAAGAGGAGATCGGGGTGGATGACGACAGCTTTGATTACACCTTTTACACTTACGGATTATCCATGTACGGCAATATGCCGCTGATCGAGCCCCAAGAGACAAAAGAGGTCAAAAAGATTGAAGAATTTGTCATTGTGGTGGATACCTCCATGTCCTGTTCCGGAGAACTGGTCCAGAAGTTTCTGGAGGAGACCTACGATGTATTAAGTGAGAATGAAAGTTTCTTCCGGAAAGTTCACATCCGCATCCTGCAATGTGACGAGAAAGTCCGGGAGGACGTCCGTATTACGAAGCGGAAGGACTGGAAAGAATATATGGAGCATCTGAAATTTTACGGAGGCGGAGGAACAGACTTCCGTCCGTCCTTTGCCTATATTGACAGTCTGATCGAAAAAGGAGAATTTACAAACCTGCGGGGCGTGATCTATTTTACAGACGGATACGGTACTTATCCGTCACAGATGCCGGCGTATGACACAGCCTTTGTCTTTATTGATGACGGCAGAAGAGACATACGAACCCCGGCGTGGGCCATCCGGCTCATTTTGGATGAGGCAATATTTACGGAAAGCGAGGAAGCATAAGGATGCATATCAAACGAGCAAAGCAGGAGATTCTGGATTCCATTGAGGCTTACCTGCAAAAAGACGAGGACGGGCATTATCTGATACCATCTTTCCGGCAGAGGCCGATTCTTCTCATGGGGCCTCCTGGTATCGGGAAGACACAGATTATGGAGCAGATCGCAAGAAAATGCGGGATCGCTCTGGTCTCCTACACCATCACCCATCATACCAGACAGAGCGCTGTGGGTCTCCCTTTTATCAGAGAGAAGGTTTACCAGGATCGAACCTGTTCGGTCACGGAGTACACGATGAGCGAGATTATCGCTTCTGTTTACGAGAAGATGGAGCGGACCGGGTTAAAGGAAGGAATTCTTTTTCTGGATGAGATCAACTGTGTATCGGAGACGCTGGCGCCGACGATGCTGCAGTTTTTACAGTGCAAGATGTTCGGAAATCAAAAGGTTCCGGAAGGATGGATCATTGTGGCGGCAGGCAATCCGCCGGAGTACAATAAATCTGTCCGGGAGTTTGATATCGTAACATTGGACCGTTTAAAGAGGATCGATATCGAGGAAAACTATAATGTGTGGCGGGAATATGCTTACGAAGCAGGCATTGACCTGGTGATTCTGGCCTACCTGGAACTCCGAAAATCTCATTTTTACCGGGTGGAAAATACGGTAGACGGGAAACAGTTTGTGACTGCCAGGGGGTGGGAGGACTTATCTGAGCTTCTGAAAGTCTACCGTATGTTAGGAAAAAAGGCGGACCGGGAAGTGGTACACCAGTATTTGCAAAATTGGGAGGTGGCAAAGGAGTTTGCCAACTACATGGAACTTTATGAAAAATATAAAAAGGATTACGGGCTCGAAAAGATTGTGCAGGGCGTCTACAGTAAGGAGACGCTGGAAAAACTTCGGTTTGCTTCCTTTGACGAGCGGTTCAGTATCGTCGGGATGTTAAGTGGAAAGCTCTGCGAGTTTTTCCGTGCCTATTGTGTGGAGGATGAAAAGACTGCGCGTCTCTATGATGCACTGAAAAACTGCAAGGAAAAGAAGGATCTGGAGGCAGTCATCAGAGAAAGACGGGAAGACTATCTTGCAAAGAAGCGTGCGGATCTTTTATCAGGAGAAGCAGAGAAACTGGAGAGGGCAGTTCTGGAAGAACTGGAATCCTATAGCCGTCAGTGGCAACTGAGAACAGAGAAGGCCGGGGATAGCGGCTGGGGGGCGGAGTTCGCTTTTATCAAGGAACGATTTTCCCTACAGACAAAGCAGCGGGAGAATGTTATTGACAAAACAATGGATGCGTTGGAACATACGTTTTGCTTTCTGGAGGAAGCTTTCGGGGAGAGTCAGGAGATGGCGGCTTTTCTGGCCGAGCTTCACACAAACGGTGACAGTATCCGATTCTTGCGGGAGAATGATTGCCCGTATTATTACAAATACAATAAAGGGCTCCTCTTTGATGAGCGTCAGAAAGAGATTCTGACGGAGATGGAAAACCTTGAAAAAAGTATTGACAGATCCCTGAATTGATCATATAATAAATAAAAATTGAATTTAGCCAGATAAACCGTTGAAGTGGAGATCAAAGTTGTCGTGCACCCACAGAGAGTCCGGGAAGGTGAGAGCCGGATGGAACGCAGTCAGCCAAATGGACCACAGAGGGCGCAGTCAAAAGCAGATATTCCTGCCCAGTACTCTGCGACGTAGGGCATACGTCAGTTGCCGGAGATATGTTAGTATTTCGCAAAGCGCACGGGATATTTCCGTGAATCAAGGTGGCACCGCGGTAAGTAGATATCGTCCTTGATACAGATATATGCAAGTTGTCTGTATCAGGGATTTTTTTGTTGGTTTTATAACGGAAAATTTCCGGCAGACCAGAAAGAGGAGACGCTGCCATACGTTCTGAGAGTTACGGCAAGAGCCGACGACCAGGAAGCTATGGCAGTGGAACATAAAAAATATCCGGTTTACGGGCTGCAGTTTCACCCGGAATCCGTACTTACACCAGAAGGGGAAAAGATAATTCAGAATTTAGTGGAGGGTTACAGACATGATTAAAGAAGCAATTTTAAAACTGGCACAGCGAAATGATCTGACAGCGCAGGAGGCGCTGGAAGTGATGAATGAGATCATGGACGGGAAAGCAAGTCCGGTGCAGATGAGTTCCTATCTGACGGCGCTTTCCCTGAAAGGAGAAACCATCGAAGAGATCACAGGGTCGGCGAAAGGAATGAGGGATCACTGTATCCGTCTGCTGCATGAGATGGATGTACTGGAGATTGTGGGGACGGGAGGGGATGGAGCAAATTCCTTTAATATCTCCACCACTTCCGCCCTGGTCATTGCGGCAGGGGGCGTACCGGTGGCGAAACACGGCAACCGCGCCGCTTCCAGCAAAAGCGGCGCGGCAGACGTACTGGAAGCGCTGGGGGTGAAAATCAACGTCTCTCCGGCGAAAAGTGCGGCGATGCTGAAAAAGATCGGAATCTGTTTTCTGTTCGCTCAGAACTATCACATTGCGATGAAATATGTGGCACCCATCCGGAAAGAACTTGGAATCCGTACGGTATTTAATATTCTGGGACCGCTGTCCAACCCGGCGGGAGCCAATATGGAGCTGATGGGAGTTTACGAGGAGACTTTGGTAGAACCGTTGGCAAGGGTGATGAACAATCTGGGAGTGAAGAGGGGGATGGTCGTCTACGGCATGGATCAACTGGATGAGATTTCCATGAGTGCTCCGACGAAAGTCTGCGAGATCAGGGATGGTTCTTACCGGACATATGAAATCTGTCCGGAAGACTTTGGATTTGTTCGCTGCCGAAAAGAAGATTTGACCGGCGGTACGCCGCGGGAGAACGCAAAGATTACCATGGAGATTCTAAATGGAAAGAAAGGGGCAAAAAGAGACGCCGTTGCGCTAAATTCCGGAGCTGCTCTTTACCTGTCAGGGAAAGTTCCGACAATGAAAGAAGGCGTCAGAATGGCTCAGGAGCTGCTTGACAGTGGGGCAGCCAGAAAGAAGCTGGATGAATTTATCCAGGAATCCGGCGGCCTGGAAAAAGAGCGGTAGGAGGTCTCTATGGGTACGATACTAAGTGAAATTGCGGCAAAGACAAAAGAACGGATAGAGCATAGGAAGCGGGAAGTCCCTGTCTTACTTCTGAAAGAAAGAATTGCGGAACGGGCCGGAGAAAAAGAGCCTTTTTTGTTTGAGAAAAACCTGAAGCAGCCAGGACTTTCCTTTATCTGTGAAGTGAAGAAGGCCTCTCCCTCCAAAGGGGTCATTTTGGAAACATTTCCGTATCTGGATATTGCAAGGGAGTATGAAAAAGCCGGGGCATCGGCAATTTCGTGTTTGACAGAACCCTTTTATTTCCAGGGAAGTGATGTGTTTTTGGAAGAGATCGCAGGGAAAGTAAAGCTCCCTGTCCTGAGAAAAGATTTCACCGTCGATCCATATATGATTTATGAGGCGAAAGCCATGCGGGCGGATGCCGTCCTTCTGATCTGCGCTATTCTTCGCGAAGAAGAGTTGATGGAATATCTGGAACTGGCGGAGCAGCTCGGTCTTTCGGCTCTGGTGGAGGCACATTCAGAAGAAGAGGTGGAGATGGCAAAGCAGTGTCGGGCAAGGGTGATCGGAGTGAATAACCGGGATCTGCACACCTTTCAGGTGGATCTGGAAACCAGTATCCGGATGAGAGATCTGGTGCCGCCGGAGACAGTGTATGTGTCTGAAAGCGGTATCCGCAACCCTGAGGACGTCCGGCTTCTGCGGGAAAATGGAACAGACGCGATACTGATTGGGGAGACGTTAATGCGGGCAACAGATAAAAGGAAAGCACTGGATGTGCTGAGAGGGAAACATAGATGAAAACAAAGATCAAAATCTGCGGCCTGAAACGAATCGAGGATGTAATATCTGTCAATGTGGCGGAGCCGGATTACTGTGGATTTATTTTCAATGTTTCGGGAAGCAGAAGAAGCATCGGGGCAGAGCAGCTTAACATACTGGTGGACATGCTGAATCCGGAGATTGTCCCAATCGGAGTCTTCGTCAACGAGAAGACAGATGTTATCCTGAGAATTGTAAGAGAATCCGGAATCCGGATGGTTCAGCTTCATGGACAGGAAAATGGTGAAATCATCCATACGATTCAAAGCAAGGCACAGGTGCCTGTCATTAAGGCAGTTTCTGTCAGAAGCAAAGAGGATGTACGCTCAGCGGTGTTGTCTCCGGCTGATTACTTATTATTTGATTGTGGAGAGGGCGGTACAGGACAGACCTTTGACTGGAATCTGCTTGAGGATATTCCGAGGCCGTATTTTATGGCAGGAGGGATCGGGACGCACAATATGGAAGAAGTCCTTCGATGTTTTTCTCCGTTTGCGCTTGATGTAAACAGCAGCGTGGAGACGGACGGGCAAAAAGATGGAAAGAAAATTTTGGCGGCAGTTCGGATGTTTCGGACGCTGGCCGAATAAGAGAAGATAGAAGAAAGGAAGAAACAGAGATGTCAAAAGGAAGATTTGGTGCCCATGGAGGGCAGTATATTCCGGAAACCCTGATGAATGCGGTGATTGAATTGGAAGAAGCGTATTATTACTACAAAGGGGAAGCGGAGTTTCAACGGGAACTGACAGACCTTCTGAACGAGTATGCCGGAAGACCATCCCGTCTTTATTTTGCAAAACATATGACAGAAGATTTGGGAGGAGCCAGGATTTATCTGAAACGGGAGGATCTGAACCACACGGGAGCACATAAGATTAACAATGTCCTGGGACAGGTGCTGCTTGCAAAGAAGATGGGTAAGACGAGGGTCATTGCCGAGACAGGAGCAGGGCAGCACGGAGTAGCAACGGCAACAGTTGCCGCTCTGATGGGAATGGAGTGCGAAATATTCATGGGAGAAGAGGATATGAAGCGACAGGCACTCAATGTTTATAAGATGAAGCTTCTGGGAGCAAAGGTTCATCCGGTTACGACAGGAACGGCAACTTTAAAAGACGCGGTATCCGAAACTATGAGGGAATGGACAAAGCGTATTGACGACACTCACTATGTTCTGGGATCTGTGATGGGACCACACCCGTTCCCAACGATTGTACGGGATTTTCAGTCAGTGATCTCCAAAGAGATCAAAGAGCAGATGATGGAGATGGAGGGGAAACTGCCGGATGCCGTTCTGGCCTGCGTAGGCGGAGGATCCAATGCCATCGGAGCGTTCTATCATTTCATTGAAGATAAAGACGTCCGGCTGTTCGGATGCGAAGCGGCAGGAAGAGGGATACATACAAAAGAGACAGCGGCAACCATTGCCACCGGAAAACCCGGCATTTTTCATGGAATGAAATCGTATTTTTGCCAGGATGAATACGGTCAGATTGCGCCGGTTTATTCGATTTCAGCCGGACTGGATTATCCGGGGATCGGCCCGGAACATGCGGATCTGTACGATAAAGGACGTGCAGAATATGTGGCGGTAACGGATGACGAGGCAGTAAACGCATTTGAATATCTGTCAAGAACGGAAGGGATCATTCCGGCCATTGAAAGCGCTCATGCCGTGGCATATGCCATGAAACTTGCGAAAGAGATGAAAAAAGAAGAATGTCTTGTGATCAATCTGTCCGGGAGAGGGGATAAAGACTGTGCAGCTATTGCGAGATACAGAGGGGAGGATCTTTATGAGTAATATCAGACATGCGTTTAAAAAGGGAAAGGCATTTATCCCATTTATCACCTGCGGTGATCCATCGCTTGATGTGACGGAGGAGCTGGTTCTTGCCATGGAAGAGGCAGGAGCGGATCTTATAGAACTTGGGATCCCGTTTTCTGATCCTACAGCGGAAGGCCCGGTCATTCAGGAAGCCAATTTACGGGCTCTGTCCGGAGGTGTTACTACGGATGACATCTTTCTGATGGTGAGAAGGCTGAGGAAACGGACGAGAATTCCACTTGTATTTATGACTTACGCCAATGTGGTATTTTCTTACGGAACACAGCGGTTTATCAGGACATCCGCGGAAGTGGGTATGGATGGGTTGATCCTGCCTGATGTTCCCTTTGAAGAGAAAGAAGAGTTTGACCATGTCTGTAAAATGTACGGGATTGACTTTATTTCTCTGATCGCTCCTACATCAAAAGAGAGAATCTGTAACATAGCAAAAGAGGCCGCCGGATTTATTTACTGCGTCTCATCTCTTGGAGTTACGGGAGTGCGTTCAGAGATTACAACAGATATTCAGGGCATGGTTGAACTGGTAAAAAAAATAAACAAGATTCCATGTGCGGTGGGATTTGGCATCTCTACGGAGGAGCAGGCCAAAAAGATGGCAGGTTTCTCGGACGGTGTGATCGTCGGCTCGGCAATCGTAAAGCTTTGCCGACAGTACAAAGAGAAGTGTGTGCCTTATGTAAAAGAATATGTAAAGAAAATGAAAGAATCTCTGTGACTTTTGATAAAAATGAGGTATAATGAAGCCAATGGGGAGCCAAGAGCTCCAATTTATATGTCTGAAGGAGGAACAAAACAGTGGACAGAAGAAATGTATGGAAGACCTATACACAGGCAGAATTGAAAGAGATGGAGGACATCAGTACACGTTACAAACGCTGTCTGGATGAAGGGAAGACAGAGAGAGAATGTGTGGAAGTTGCGGAGCGCCTTGCGGAGGAAGCAGGATATCGTTCGCTTTGCGCCTATAAAGCAGCGGGCGAAACGCTGAAAGAAGGGGACAAAGTTTATGCATCTTTCATGGGAAAAATGATCCTTCTCTTCCAGATCGGTAAGGAACCTCTGGAAAACGGATTGAACATTCTTGGAGCGCATATTGATTCTCCAAGAATTGATATTAAGCAGAATCCGCTCTATGAGACAGATGAGATGGCATATCTTGACACCCACTACTATGGGGGGATTAAGAAATATCAGTGGCTTGCCACCCCGCTTTCTCTGCATGGAGTGATTGTAAAGAAAGACGGAACAAAAGTGCGTGTTAATATCGGTGAAAACGAGAATGATCCGGTATTTGTGATCACAGACTTATTAGTTCACCTGGCAGGGAAACAGATGTCACAGAAAGCGTCTGAGGTGGTAGAAGGAGACAACCTGGATCTTCTCATCGGAAGCCGCCCGCTCACAGAAGCAGAGGGACTGGATAAAGAAGAAAAAGAGGCAGTAAAGGCAGGTGTGCTTCGTCTTCTTGCCGAGACGTACGGCATTGGAGAAGAAGATTTCACGTCCGCTGAACTTGAGATAGTTCCGGCGGGGAAAGCAAGAGACTGTGGGATTGACAGAAGCATGATTATATCCTATGGACAGGATGACAGAGTGTGTGCGTTTACTTCTTTATTTGCAATGCTCGATAATCCGCAGATCAGCCGTACTGCATGCTGCATCCTCGTAGATAAGGAAGAGATCGGAAGCGTGGGCGCAACAGGTATGCACTCCAAATTCTTTGAGAACACAGTAGCAGAGCTGATCGCTATGACAGAAGGGGAATCTGAATTGAAAGTAAGACGTGCCCTTCAGAATTCTAAGATGCTCTCCTCAGATGTAAGCGCTGCTTATGATCCGATGTTTGCATCCGCATTTGAAAAGAGAAGCTCCGCATTCTTCGGAAAAGGGCTTGTATTTAACAAATTCACAGGAAGCCGCGGAAAGAACGGGTCCAATGACGCAAACGCAGAGTATCTTGCACAGATTCGCAAAGTCATGGACGAGGCAGAAGTCGGATATCAGTACGCAGAGCTTGGTAAGGTTGATGTCGGCGGCGGCGGAACGATTGCATACATCATGGCACAGTATGGAATGGAAGTCATCGACAGCGGTGTGGCAGTTCTTTGTATGCATGCATTGTACGAAATCTCCAGTAAGGCAGACGTATATGAAGCAGTCAAAGGATACAAGGCATTTATCGAAAAGATCGGCTAGAAATGCGATAAATTTCTTGACGAACTATGTTAAAACATTTACAATATTACCAGCAGGAAACTGCGAAAGAACGTGATATTTGAGACAGAAACGTACGGCTTTTGCAAAAACAGATCGAAAAGTCGTGTTTTGCGTGTCAATATTACAAAAATTATATTAGGAGGACTTTGAAACATGGCTACGAAATGGGTGTATATGTTTAAAGAAGGTAACGCTACCATGAGAAACCTTCTTGGCGGAAAAGGTGCCAATCTTGCAGAGATGACAAGCCTTGGACTTCCTGTACCGCAGGGCTTCACAGTTACCACAGAAGCTTGTACACAGTACTATGAAGACGGAAGACAGATCAATGACGAGATTATGTCTCAGATCATGGAGGCAATGACAAAGCTGGAAGAAATCACAGGAAAGAAATTCGGAGACAAAGAGAATCCGCTTCTCGTTTCTGTACGTTCCGGTGCGAGAGCTTCCATGCCAGGTATGATGGATACGATCCTGAACCTTGGTCTGAATGAAGAAGTTGTTGAAACTCTGGCAGAGGCTTCCGGAAATCCACGTTGGGCATGGGATTGCTACAGAAGATTTATCCAGATGTATTCTGACGTTGTTATGGAAGTTGGAAAGAAATATTTTGAAGAACTCATTGACAAGATGAAAGAAGAAAAAGGCGTGAAGCTTGACGTTGAGCTGACGGCTGAGGATCTTAAAACTCTCGCATCACAGTTCAAAGCTGAATACAAAGAGAAAATCGGAACAGACTTCCCGTCTGACGCAAAAGAGCAGCTTATCGGTGCTGTAAAGGCTGTATTCCGTTCCTGGGACAACCCACGTGCGAACGTATACCGTCGTGATAACGATATCCCGTATTCTTGGGGGACGGCTGTCAACGTACAGATGATGGCATTTGGTAACATGGGAGACGACTGTGGAACAGGTGTTGCATTTACCCGTGACCCTGCTACTGGAGAAAACGGGCTGTTCGGAGAGTTCCTTACAAACGCACAGGGTGAAGACGTTGTTGCCGGTGTTCGTACTCCGATGCACATTTCCGAGATGGAAGACAAATTCCCGGAAGCGTTCAAACAGTTCAAAGAAGTATGCAAGACTCTGGAGACACACTACAGAGATATGCAGGATATGGAGTTTACTGTAGAGCACGGTAAACTGTACATGCTTCAGACACGTAACGGTAAGAGAACAGCTCAGGCTGCTTTGAAGATTGCATGTGACCTCGTTGATGAGGGTATGAGAACAGAAGAAGAAGCAGTTGCTATGATCGATCCTCGTAACCTTGACACATTACTTCATCCGCAGTTCGACGCAGCGGCTCTAAAAGCTGCTACACCGATGGGGAAAGGTCTTGGAGCATCTCCGGGAGCTGCTTGTGGTAAAGTTGTGTTCACCGCTGACGATGCTGTAGAATGGGCGGAAAGAGGAGAGAAAGTCGTTCTTGTACGTCTTGAGACATCCCCGGAAGATATTACAGGTATGAAGAGCGCTCAGGGTATCCTGACAGTTCGTGGTGGTATGACATCCCATGCAGCCGTTGTTGCTCGTGGTATGGGTGAATGTTGTGTATCCGGATGCGGTGATATCGTGATGGATGAAGCAAACAAGAAATTTACACTTGGTGGAAAAGAGTTCCACGAAGGAGACTTTATCTCTATCGATGGTACAACAGGTAACATCTACGACGGAGTAATCCCTACGGTAGACGCTACAATCGCTGGAGAGTTTGAGCGTATTATGAACTGGGCTGACAAATACAGAACATTAAAAGTTCGTACAAACGCAGATACTCCAGAAGATGCTAAGAAAGCAGTTGAACTTGGTGCAGAGGGTATCGGGCTTTGCCGTACAGAGCATATGTTCTTCGGTGAAGGAAGAATCGATGCATTCCGTGAAATGATCTGTTCTGAGACAGAAGAAGAAAGAGAAAAAGCGCTTGAAAAAGTTCTTCCATATCAGCAGGGAGACTTCGAAGCTCTTTACGAAGCTCTGGAAGGCAACCCGGTAACGATCCGTTTCCTGGATCCGCCGTTGCATGAGTTCGTTCCGACAGAGGAAGAGGACATCAAGAAACTGGCTGACGCTCAGGGCAAGACTGTAGAGCAGATTAAAGCGATCATCGACAGTCTGCACGAGTTCAACCCGATGATGGGGCATCGTGGATGCCGTCTTGCAGTTACCTATCCGGAAATCGCGAAGATGCAGACAAGAGCGGTTATCCGTGCTGCTATCAACGTAAAGAAAGCTCATCCGGATTGGAACATCAAACCGGAAATTATGATTCCGCTTGTTGGAGAAGTAAAAGAGCTGAAATATGTGAAGAAATTCGTTGTTGAGACTGCTGACGCTGAGATTGAAGCGGCTGGAATCGACCTTGAATACGAAGTTGGTACTATGATCGAGATCCCAAGAGCTGCTCTTACAGCAGATGAGATCGCAAAAGAAGCTGACTTCTTCTGCTTCGGTACAAACGACCTGACTCAGATGACATTCGGATTCTCCCGTGACGACGCTGGTAAGTTCCTCAACGCTTACTACGACGCTAAGATCTACGAGAACGATCCGTTTGCAAAACTTGACCAGACAGGCGTTGGCAAGCTGATGGAAACTGCGATTAAATTAGGAAAGGGTGCAAACGACAAGATGCATCTTGGAATCTGTGGAGAGCACGGTGGAGATCCAAGCTCCGTAGAGTTCTGTCACAAGATTGGTTTAGATTATGTATCCTGCTCACCGTTCCGTGTGCCGATCGCAAGACTTGCAGCAGCACAGGCAGCTATCAACAATGCAGGAAAATAGATAGTAGCGAAAAATATATCTATTTTATGACTTTAGTAGTAACGAGGGAAGATGTAAAGAGATATATGTCTCATCATCCTGAATATACTAAAGCCAATCGGTTTAAAGATATTATTTGCAAAATCTATATTTAACACTCAAAAAGGGAAGCGTATGCTTCCCTTTTTGAACTGTAAAAGACTCTATTAAGGACGAATCTTATAGCATTAAGATTCGTCTTTTTTAGTATATAAAAACTTTTTATTAAAGTTGCATAAAAAAATATCAGAAAAAGGAGGGAGAAAAACATGTGCCGAATTTCGGTACAAACTAGAGTACTTGAGAATCAAAAGTAACAGAAGTAGGAAACACGTAAATTTATTGCGAAGAGAGGCGAGAAAATGAAAGAAATATCAGTTGGATATGTAAAACACGTGTTAGGAAACAAAAAAGAAATTTTGGCATATGGAAGGAATAGAATCAAAGAATTATATGAAGAAATGAATAATACAGATTTTTCTGTTCAAGAAGTTGCGTATGTAAAGATACTGACCGATCAGTCAAAAATTTCTTCGTCTAATAGAAATGCTGATATATCTGATGTTTTACTGAAACAAAAGAAAATATATCAGGAGCAGGTACAAGACTTGCGCTTTGAAATTATACGAATTCTGGATGAGGAAGAATGTGTACATCGTATATGGGTTTGCTTTGATGCTTTGGATAATCCGGGGAAAACTTACTTAAAAGAATTATATGTTGAGAAAAACTTATACAAATTTGTCGAGAAAAAATCAGGGGTATCACATCGGAGCTTTGAACAGGCCAGAAGTCAAGCAATGCAAAAATTGATTCATTTATATTATTCAAAACTTACGAATAAAGAAATCATTAAAGGGGCGAATCCGGTAGAAAACGGGGAAACGGATTCGAAATAAAGTCGTTAAAACAAAGTAGGAAAACAATGTGCCGAATTTCGGCACAGGCTAGGAGGAAAAAATGAAAGTATGTACGAAAACAATTGTCTGTCACAATATTAAAGGCGGTGTAGGGAAATCTACGGCTGCAGTTAATATATCTTATAACTTATCAACACTTGGATATCGAGTTCTTGGAATTGACCTAGATCCTCAGAAAAATTATACACCGTTTTTTCGGAAAGCTGATGAAAATAAAACGGTTTATGATTTGTTTGGGGAAACAAAGAAAGTCAGATCTCATATATTCCGATCAAAATATGAAAATTTAGATATTATAAAGGGCAGCGCAAGGCTGACGGATATGCTACAGGATAGTCATATATTATCTGAAATATTGTACCCAGTAAAGAACAGGTACGATTATATTATCATTGATTGCCGTACATCAAATGAAATGTTGACCCAAAATGCTATGGTGGCAGGAGATTATCTATTAACGCCCGTCCTATTGGATGGATATTGCAGGGATAATCTGGCAGATGAAAAAGAAATATATGATTCTATATGCTATTACATTGGAAAAGAAGTGAAATGGGGTGTATTTGCCAATCGAGTTCGCAATAAAAAATCTCAAAGAGAAATTTATATTGATTTGACCAGGCGACATCAGTACCCGTTTTTAGATACTTGTATTACGGAACGTACAGCGGTAGAAGATGCATTAAGATTAAGAAAACCACTGCTGAAACATGCAAGAAACAATCAGGTAACGAGTGATTTTATGGATTTAACCAAAGAAATTATTTTACGGACCGGAGGGAAATGTGATGGCAGATTTTAATAGCTTTTTTAAAATGACTACTGTACGGGATGTGAAAATAGCACATCCCAAATGGGCAGTCACATGGATTCATTATACGAAACTGATCCGCACACGCTTTCAATACGCTGATCCGGATACAATGGAGGTTATCTATACTCTTGCAGATGCTATCGAAGCGGAAGGACAGGTACTACAAAATCTGGTTGTGCGTAAGTCGGACGCAGATCAATATGAAATTTTGGCAGGACATAAGCGAACCAAGGCTTGTCAAATATTAGTAGAGGAACGAGGTTTGACACAATATGAATTTTTACCATGTATCATCATGGAAAAAAATGATGTTCGGGCTGAGTTTAGTGTTTATACAACGAATACTCATTATGAGGAAACACCTTATCAGACGATGTACCGGATTGAACGGATGAAGTATCTTTTAGAGAATTTCCCGGACCAGTTTCCGGAGGTCCAGGGGAAAGGACGTATGGTGGAAAAACTTGCACAGCTGATGAATAAACGGCGGAGCATGATATCAGACTACCAGAATATTGCCCATAATTTAGGGGAAAAGGCAATGGAACGATTCCAGGAAAATGCAATTACCAAAAGTGCGGCAACAGCGTTGGCTGGTTTAGAGGAAGAAGAGCAGAATGCATTACTTGATCAGGGGATTACTTCATATAAAGAGATTCAGGGATATAAAAAAGGAAAGAAGCAAGAAAAGCAACTGGAAAAGAACAAAATAGAGCGGATCAGCCATTCCAAAAAACAGCCGGATTTAAAGAACAATGTGGGAACTCCATATTCGGGAAATTTTCATGAAAGCAGTCCGAAAGAGCTGCAGAAAAGCAGGGAAAGTACATGTCCGCACTGTAAAGCACAAGTCAATGAGTTGTATAACCGCTATTATTGTGGGCAGTGTGGCGGAAAGATTACATGGTAAAAGGAAAGAGAATGAGCGAATTACATATAGTGAGTTTTATGATAAGGGGAATTTTTATACTGGATCTGATTTTTGGAATTTATCTCCTGACAAGACCGATCCAGAAAGAAATGGAGAGAGAACTTCGAAAACAGTGTGCGATATCACTTATTATTATCGGAAGCTTTACTATGCTATGGATGACTCTGACGATAAAAATATAAGGATCCATGCGCTATATGTGAAAAAGGAAAGAAGTTGGGATTAAAGTGAAAAAAGGAGTATTAATGGGAGTAGAAATCTTCCTGTTTTTCTGTGTGGTGTGCAGTGGATATTTGATTCAATCGGAAAACTGGAAGTTTGTAATCCGGATCATTTGTATCGCGGTTATGTATGGGATTTATTATAAATGGTTTCGAATTTCGCAAAAAAAACCGTGGAATGAGGATTAAGCGGGGGAATTATCATCCTTACAGTAGATTTTCTTGAAATCAGGCTGTATGCTGCAAAAGCAAAGGATGATCTGCACATCGACATATAGATGTGCATGGTACATACTTACAGCCCCCTTCATAGATTCCCCGTCTATGGTGGGGGTCAAGGATGTGGTTGCTATGATTGGAGAATAGAAAAAGTACAGTATGAAGACGCATTTGACACGAGAGGATGGCGGAGGAAAATGAAGTATTACAGAGGGTTGGATACAGAACGCTATAATTTTTATCGGATTCCTAAAGTTCTGGTCACAGATAGACGATTCCGTAAATTATCATCAGACAGTAAAATGCTATATGGAATCATGCTGGATCGTATGACTTTATATAGCAAGAAAAACAACTGGATTGATCAGGATGATCATGCATACATTATTTTTCCGGTAGTGGAAATGGCATCGGAGCTGGAATGCAGTAAACGGAAAATCCAGATGCTTTTGACAGAACTGGAAAGTTATGGAATGATCGAAAGAAAACGGATTGGGCTGGGGCAGGCAAATTATATTTATTTATACAACTTTTTTGAAGACATGGAGAAGGAAACTGTGAAAATCCAGAAAGAAATAAAAAGAGAATCCAAAGGATCGAAAAATTTATTAACACCAGAGCAGTGGAGAGAAAAATTTTTAGATCAGATCGAATATCAAATACTGGAACATGATCACCCCGAATGGAAGAATTTTATAGATAATATCGTGGATATCATGCTCAGTGTTGTATTATCCAGAAGTACAACGGTCAAGGTGAATGGAACAGAATGTGATAAACGGACCGTGATTCGGCAGTTTTGTAAATTGAATCGATTTCATATTGAATATGCCATCCAGACATTGATGCAGGTTACAGAAACAAATGAGATCGGTAATATACGATCTTATCTGATCACAGCCCTTTATAACGCACCTTCTACGATGCATATGTATTACAGCCTGAAAGTAAATCATGATCTCTATAATCGTTTCCCGGAAATGCAGGATCATACCGATCCAGAAGTGCAGGGATATGTACATGCAGAGGTGCAGAGATATGCAGATCCAGAAGTGCAGGAACTTGCACATGCGGAGGTGTCGAGATATGCAGATCCAGAAGTGCAGGATTGTGCAGATCCAGAGACGCAAAAATTCGCACATCCAAAAGTGCAAAGACAGGTAGATCCAGAGATGCAAAAATTTGCACATGCAGAGGTGCAGAAATGTGCCGATCCAGAAGTGCAGAAATTTGCATATGCGGAGGTGCCGGATTATGCAGATTCGGATGGAAAAGAATTTAAATCATGAAGATCATTTAGATAGAAATTTAGATTCTGATCCTAAACACCATATGAAATATAAATAGAAATGAAATCATCAAATCAAATGCGCCGGGAAGACTGGACGAAACAAGAAACCATCGGAAAAGGGATACAAGGAAGTCAGTAAATAATATATCACAAGTGTAACATGTCAACATACGCATAATAGGAGCACAGATCCTCCGGGATGATCCCGGAGGAAAAGATAAAAATACGATCATGTTGCAGAAGAAGGAATGGGTAATCGCAAGCAAATTGCCATGCCGTCTGCAGGAAAGGAGAATTTATGCGAAAAGATAGAGATTATTATGAAGCGGGCAGTACGTTCGCCGGATTACTAGGAAGTTCCATTATTTTTATACTCTTTTTTCTTGTTGTAAAATTTTTGCTTCGCATTCTTGGGGCAGCGATTGAAAAGATAGGATTGCTGTCTACGCTGTGTGCTGGTATCGGTATCTATCATGGTGTCATTCTTCTGGATCGAGTCTTGACACCAATTCTGTATTCGTCGAGCACTGACGGATTGGGTGAGTTTGTACAGAGGTTTTGGCAGTATCTAAACCTTCAGAGAGGAACGGTGGCATTAGAATCTGTCTGTCTTGGGTTTGCATTTGCTTTTTTCTCCGGGATTACACACCGTGTATTTGACTTTTGGTTTTTATAAATGGAGAAAATTTATGCGATGCACATTGCATTTTACATATGTCTAAGGTATGCTAATACCAGAACTACCGTGAGCTTTGCAGATGGATGAAATTAGTAATAAGGGAGGTCATTGCAGTGAAAAAGAGAGTAGTTGCTTATATGAGAGATTCCAAAGAGGAGCGAGAAAAAAAGTTTGAAAAATATTCGATAGAAAGACAGATAGAGCGATTGAAAACGTATGCGGAAAATCAGCAATGGACAGAAGTGAAAATCTTTACAGATACAGAATATAGCGGATCTGATATGGAAAGACCTGCATTGCAGGAACTGATTGCTCAGATAAAAGATGATCAGGTGGATGTTCTGCTTGTCGATCGGATGGATCGTCTGAGCGGTTCTAAGCATGAGATGGACAATCTTTTAAAACTGTTATCGGAACATCATTGTACACTGGTATGTCGTGAAGAAGGTATAGACACTTCTGACCTGGCATGGAAACTCATAAAGAAGTCCGGTGGGATGCTTTCATAAAAGAAATGGGAGCATAATAAGAGTGAATGGATAGAAGGAATGTGCAGGGGAGCCAAAAACAGGAAAATACAAAAGTAAAGATACGGGGCGTAAAGTAACCCAAAGTAACCTAGATTGCTCAGAAGAGACGTGGTACTCTATTATTAGAAAAAAAGGAAAGCAAACGAAATAGCCAAAAACTGGCTGTTTGGTTTGCTTTTTTTATTATGGGTCGTGACCCTGTTGAGCTCGCGAAGCGTGCGAAATATAAACCACCCGCTATGCGG
>OBXM01000460.1_pt1 | contig 42567 bp, 41 predicted proteins | sample 1538141 | NCBI WGS metagenome assembly OBXM01 (sample SAMEA2580153, study PRJEB22360) | human gut metagenome | biome: human gut; feature: human-associated habitat; material: faeces | place: Denmark | collected 2008/2010 | reverse complement strand
CTGGTTTTTAGAAAAATCCTGCACATTTAGAAATGCTTATGCCCGAAACCGGAACAGGAAAGGTCCGGGAAACGAAAGCGCCGGAAAGGACCGCGACAGCCGGAAGTGAGGGCTGAACTGTTACTACTAAAATGTTATAAAAAAATAATAATTTGTTCATATGTGAACTAAGGTAATATGCTATAATAAAGACGAAAATAATGTGACGGGAGTGCGGCTATGAACATATTGTTTTTTTTAACACCAAAGTGTGAAGTGGCATATATTTATGAGGACGAGACTCTGCGGCAGGCCCTTGAGAAGATGGAGTATCACAAGTACTCCGCGGTACCGATTATCAGCAGAACGGGAAGATACATTGGAACCATCACAGAGGGAGATATGCTCTGGGGAATCAAGAATAAGTTTAATTTAAGCTTAAAGGAGGCCGAGCGCGTAACCGTGGCGGCGATCGACCGGAGACTGGACAACCGTCCGGTATATGCCAACTCCAACATGGAAGATTTAATCGACAAGGCGCTGAACCAGAACTTTGTTCCCGTGGTAGATGACCAGAAGAACTTCATCGGAATCATCACCAGAAAGGACATTATTCGCTATTACTACGATAAGTCTCAGGAATGCAGTCAGGCGACACAGGCCTGCCGGAACGCGGGAGAGAAGGCACGGCTGGTGCTGGGATAGGAATTGTGAAAAGGAATCACGGATAGGAAGCAGGGATTTGATTAAAACGTCTGTCGGCGGGAACGGTTACTTCTGTAACTGGTGTTTCCCGGCGGCAGGCGTTTTTTTTGTGTTTATACTCTTGTCATTTTTTCTTTCTCTTCGTTTAGCAGAGAGATGGAATCGGCAAAGGTATTGTCGATCACTTTAAGCAGCGTGTCCTGCTCCAGAGTCGGGGAGTAGTAAAAGCCCTGCTGGTAGTCGCATCCGGCGTTCGTCAGGATATTCACCTGATTCTCGGTTTCCACACCTTCTGCGATGATGTTTAAATCCAGGTCCTTGGCGATGTGGATCAGTCCCTCGATCACGCAGCGCGACTTCGGGTTCGTCTCCAGCTGCCATACGAATAAACGCTCCAGCTTCAGCGTGTTAACTGGAAGCTCCAGGATTGTGGCTACGCCGGAATATCCGGAACCGAATTCGTTTAACACCAGCTCTACGCCCATGTCAGACAGTTCCTGCAGCATGATGTTGATGTTTAAGTATGCTGTGGTCAGGGCGCTTTCCTGGATCTCGATGGCAAGCTTGCCCTTGGGGATCTGGTAGGTATCGATGACGCGTCTGACCTCATCCAGAAAATCTTCCTGCAAAAAGAGGATAGAAGATATCGGGAGGGCGATGGAATCGAATTCCCTGCCTGCCTCGGTGAGCTTTGCGATACACTGGCCCACTTTATCCAGGGCGAAATATTCGAGGGAGCGGATCTGACCGGAGTCTTCAGCGATCGGAAGAACCTCGCTGGCTCCGATGAGTCCCAACCCCTTGATGAAGATACGCATATAAAACTCTGCGCGGCTGAACTTTCCGGTCTCCATATTAAGCGTCGGGCGGTAACGGACCTCAATCTCTTCTTTTTCAATGGCAGTCTTTAAGTATAAGGCGATGGTGTGGCGGCGAAGCAGCTGCTTCTGAAGCGTACTGTCGAACATAATGGCCTGGTTCGGTCCGCCTTCTTCCGCTCTTAAGACTGCCAGGTCGAGACATTTTAACAGCTCGTCCGGCGTCGCGGCGTGTCCGGGATAGGAGCACATACCCATCTGTACGGAACAGAGGCAGTCCGTTCCGTTCACTTTCCAGGCGTGATCAAACTGCTCGGCGATCTCTTCTGCAAGATCGGATGCCTGTCCCTGTGAATACTGGTCGAGGATCATGATGTATTCCACACCGATGTAGTGATAAACAGGTTTTCCTGTCTTTTCTTTTAAATAGGCGAGAATCTGGCTTAAAAGGTTCTCACAGTAATCGTAACCAAATACCTGATTCAGTCGTTTGAAATTCTCTATGTATACTTTTAATACAACTCCGCGGTCTGAGGGTGTATCCATGACTTCCGACAGATGCCGGTAGCATGCGTCACGTTCCAACTTGCTTTCTTCCGCCCTTTCAGTGATCACGGGCTCAGATTCCGCCGGTGACGGAGTGGGGATTGTCTTCTTTTGAAACCAACTCATGTGGTCTGCCTCCTGTTTTTGCAATTATTAACTTCATTGTAGTATAAAACAGGCGTGAAATCAAGGAAGATTTCGGTAAATATTGAACCTACTTTACGAGAAGCATAACAGCTCCCAGCAGAAACAGAATAACGCCGGTCAACCGGTTTAAAAGTTTTGGATCTGCTTTGTTTGCGAAAACGGCGGCGATTCGGGCAAACAGGAAGGTAAACACGATACAGAGTACAAGCAGGAACAGATCCGGCATACCGCCGATGGCAAAATGGGAGAGGGAGCCGGTCAAAGCCGTGAACGTCATGATAAATACGCTGGTTCCGACGGCGGTCTTTAATTCATATCCCAGCACGCTCGTCAGCAGCAGAAGCATCATCATACCGCCGCCTGCGCCGATAAATCCACAGATGAAACCGACCACAATGCCGCTCAGTATGGACTGGACCAGCTTTTGCCGCATGGTCTTGGATTCCTGTGCGTCTTTGGTCGTGAGGACCGGTCTCACTATGAATTTAATGCCCAGAAGCATAGTGAGGAAGACGGAGGCGTTCCCCATGGCGTGATTGGGAACCAGGGAGGAGATGTAGCTTCCAATCAGGGTGAAGATTAAGACAGCGGCCATCATCACGATACCGTTTCGGATATCGAGGTTTTTGTGTTTTCCGTAGGTGTAGGCCGATACGGCGCTGGCGAGAACATCGCTGGCCAGAGCGATGCCGATCGCCTGATAAGCAGGGACTCCTAAAAATGTGATGAGCATGGGGCTGATGACGGCCGCCGCACTCATTCCGGCAAAGCCTGTGCCGAAGCCGGCTCCGAGGCCTGCAAACAGACATACAATGATTTTTACTAACATGGTAAGACCTTCTTTTCTCTTGTTTTCTTGTTTATTCCCGCGGGCAACGAGCTATGTGCGATGGATGCATGAGCTTTTGGCGACTGCTGTGAGGGGCAAATACTCTGCTGGTCATGGCGATTCAAATACTCTGATGTTCATGGCGATTCGAATATCCTGATGTTCACGGCATTTCTGGTTTAATGTCTCCGTTGCCTGCTGCGGGGGATTTAATTACGTTTGTTTTAGATTATCCATCATCCGTTTTAATAGATCTGAGAACATCTGCCGTTCTTCCTCTGAAATTCCGCGGTTCAGCCGTTCGAAGAAATCCTCCTGTGTCCGTTTTAAATCCCGGGCGACAGGGGCGGCGGCATCTGTCAGCTTTAAATGAATTTTTCTGCGGTCGGCGGTGTCCTCGTGACTCTCCAGGTATCCCAGGCCCGTCAGCGACTCCACGGAAGCTGATACCCCTGATTTCGCCAGCATGCGGAAATAAGAGATGTCCTTTGCTGTGTCGTAATCCGGATTATTGTAGAGAAACAGAATAATGTCGGCATCCATCAGCGATAAATGGTGCCGTGCGGCCGCGGTCTGAATAACCTGATTGTAAATCTTGTGAAAGGACTTTGCTCCGGATAAAATATCGCGTGTCTCCATATGATTCACCTCTTTTTCTGTGGATTTCCGCGAGCAGCCAGCCGGGGGGCCGGGCTTGTATGAGCGAGCATATGGCTGTTGGCATGGGCGTATGGCTGTTGGCATGGGCATATGGCTGTTAGCATGGGCATATGGCTGTTGGCTTAGGCATATGCCTGTTTGCTCGAGTATTTGGCGACTGCTGCGTAGGTCAAATACCCTGTCGCTTGGAACGGAGTATTTGACTGATAGAGTAACAGTTATAAATAGTTTTAAAATGAACTGTTCTTTTTAGAACTATATCAAAACGTTCCGGTTTTGTCAATAGAAATACCGGTGAAGAAGAAAAGGAAGAAGTAAATTTCAGGATATCGGGGAATGATAACCGTGAGGTGACAATATGAAATCAATCTGGACACAGACAACGAAAATACCTGGAAGAAATCCGCTTCCCGGTAATAAGAAAACAGAGGTTGCAGTAATCGGAGCAGGACTCTTTGGTATTCTGGCGGCCCATTATCTGAAGGAACAGGGAAAAGAAGTGATTGTGCTGGAGGCCAACCGGATCGGAAGCGGCCAGTCGGGATATACGACCGCGAAGATTACATCCCAGCATAACCTGATTTACCAAAAGCTTGTAAACACCATGGGGGAGAAGCATGCCGCCGCTTACGCCATGGCGAACCAGCAGGCTATTCGAGATTATGAGAAGTTAATTGACAGATACCGTATTGCATGCCATTTTGAAAAGAAGGATGCCTATTTATTTTCGGTTAATGAGTCGGAAATTCTGAGGCAGGAGGCGGACTGTGCTGCACGATGCGGCATACCGGCTTCTTTTGTCCGGGAGACGGAGCTTCCGTTTCCGGTTCACGGGGCGGTGCGTTTTGCAGATCAGGCGCAGTTTCACCCGCTGGAGTTCATCGAAGCACTCTCCGGGGATTTAACAGTTTATGAGCGGACGAATGTCCGTGAGGTGAAGGGGCATGAGATCATCACGAACAGAGGTGTGGTGAAGGCGGATCACATTGTATTTGCGTGTCATTTTCCATTTGTAAATATACCGGGCTTTTATTTTCTGCGGATGTATCAGGAAAAGAGTTACGTGATGGCGCTGGGGCCTGTAAAGGAGCTGGAGGGAATGTATCTGGGGATTGATAAAAACTCCTATTCCTTCCGGAGCGCGGGGGATACGCTTCTTTTGGGCCATGGAAGCCATCGGACTGGAAAGTGTCCGAAAAAGAATCCCTACGAAGAGATGCGGCGGTTGAGAGAACATTTTTATCCGGACACGGAGGAATATGGAAGATGGTCGGCGGAAGACTGTATGAGTGTGGACAGTGTGCCTTATATCGGCCATTTCTCCGGCGTGCTTGCGGACTGGTACGTGGCAACGGGATTTGGGAAATGGGGCATGACGACGTCGATGGTCGCGGCCAGGATGGTGACAGCGCAGATTATGGGAAGAAGGACGCCGTACGACGAGGTATTTACTCCGCAGCGGTTCAGGCCAAAAGCAGCGGCGTCTACATTTCTTTCCCATGCCGGTTATTCTGCGGCCGGGCTCATGAGTGGCGCTATGCCAAAGGTTCCCCGGTGTCCTCATCTGGGCTGCAGGCTTGTATACAATCGGATGGACGGGCGCTACGAGTGCCCCTGCCACGGATCGCAATTCGAACAAAATGGAAAAATATGCGTTGGCCCTGCACAAGAAAGCCTTCCTTTCATAAATTGATATTAGAAACTTATCATATTGAAAGGAGTATTTCATCCTATGGATTGTTATACGAAACAAAGATGTCCTGGCTGCCAGCCGCCGCAGGGCGCTAAAGGCCGTCAGGATGTTCCAATGGGCCCAGGCCCGGTGATCCGCCCGGATCTTCCTCTGGGATCTGGCCCGGCCGTTCACCACGATTCGGCGACACAGCCGAATATGCCGATGGGGCCAGGACCGGCGATGCCGCCGGAGATGCCGATGGGGCGCGGAGGCGCAACTCAGCCAAATATGCCGATGGGGCGCGGGGGAGCGACGCCGCCGAATATGCCGATGGGCCCGGGGCCAGCAATGCCGCCGGAGATGCCAATGGGGCGTAGAGGCGCGACGCCACCGGAGATGCCGATGGGACCAGGACCGGCGATGCCGCCGGAAATGCCGATGGGGCGTGGAGGAGTGACACAGCCGAATATGCCAATGGGACCAGGACCGGCGATGCCGCCGAATATCCCGGCAGGATGTGGACCTAACATGCGTTCGGAGATGCCGATGGGACCAGGGCCGGCGATGCCGCCGAATATGCCAATGGGGCGTGGGCCGGCGATGCAGCCGGAGATGCCGATGGGCCGCGGATCGATGATGCAGCCGGAAATGCCGATGGGCCGCGGATCGATGATGCAGCCGGAGATGCCAATGGGCCGCGGATCGATGATGCAGCCGGAGATGCCGATGGATCGCGGATCGATGATGCAGCCGGAGATGCCGATGGAGCGTGGATTGATGATGCAGCCGGAAATGCCGATGGGGCGTGGCGCGGTGATGCAGCCGGAGATGCCGATGGATCGCGGATCAATGATGCAGCCGGAGATGCCGATGGGGCGTGGCGCAATGCCGCAGTCGAATGCACCGATGGACTCAGGTATGGTTGCTCGCCGGGAGGTAATGTCAGGCCGTGAATCAGCCGTTCGTCCAGAAATGCCGACGAATTCCGCTTCTATGAACGCATCCTGTGATATCGATCAGTTTCCGGTAGGCATGGCATACGTTCCGTGGCAGCGCTGGCAGCAGGTCTATCCGGTTGAAAAAGCAATGAACAGAGGGACAATTTTCCCGGATTTGGATAAACCGTTTTCCATGGGGAGGTGCAGATAATGGCAAATACCGATATGAACTGCAGCGCTCTGCTTCAAGCAGTCTATGAGGCGAGCTTCGCTATGGACGATGTGATTCTCTATTTGGATACTCATCCCAGTGATCAGGATGCGCTGAATTACTATCAATATGTATCAGATTTACGGAAACAGGCAATGGATGCCTATGAGGCTCAGTGCGGCCCGCTGATGTTTGACGAAGTCCGGTCCGATAATTACTGGACCTGGGTCAACAATCCGTGGCCTTGGGAAGGAGAGTGCGGCTGATGTGGAGATATGAAAAGAGATTACAGTATCCGGTAAATATTACAACACCGAATCCGAAAATGGCGACGTTTATTATGAGTCAGTATGGTGGGCCAGACGGCGAAATGGGTGCCTCCATGCGCTACTTATCCCAGCGCTACGCCATGCCATATAAGGAGTGCAAGGGACTCCTCACGGATATTGGAACAGAGGAACTCGCTCATCTTGAGATAGTAGCGACAATCGTTCATCAGCTCACCAGGAACTTAACGCCGGAGCAGATCGTGGAATCAGGTTTTGGCCCTTATTACATTGATCACACTACGGGTATCTGGCCGCAGGCCGCAGGCGGAATTCCGTTTAATGCCTGCGAGTTTCAGTCGAAAGGCGATCCGATCACCGATCTGGTAGAGGATATGGCGGCAGAACAAAAGGCACGGAGCACCTACGACAATATTCTGCGCGTAGTGACCGATCCGGATGTTTGTGACCCCATCCGTTACTTAAGGGAAAGAGAAATTGTGCATTTCCAGAGATTTGGTGAGGCGCTGCGGATTACCCAGGATAATTTAGACAGTAAGAATTTTTATGCTTTCAATCCCAGCTTTGATGTAAAGAATAATTGCTGATAAAAAGGGAGGGGCCGGCAAGAGGGGGATTCTTGCCGGCCAGAGTATGAAAAAAAGTTTTGTTTGGTTTTTCTCTGTTACATGTATTACTATACATGGGATATGTGAAGATTCTTTGATGAAATTATGAAAAAAATGTGTACATTTGAATTGGGACAAGTATCAGGTTAGCAGTTGAAACCTTTACTCAAGATATTGTGTATACAGTATTTCGGCTTATTGCATGTTGTGACTTCACGGGAAATCTGGTATATTTGTAAGAGTATTGTAAGAGCAAATGAGACACAAGGAAAGAGGGGACAGGCATGATTTTAGTAGCAAAACGTGATGGGGCAATCGTAGAATTTCATCTGGAAAAGATCTCCGAAGCTATAAGGAAGGCGTTTAAGGCAACGGGGAAATTTTATACGGAGGATATTGTGGAACTGCTGTCGATCAGAGTGACGTCTGATTTTCAGGGGAAGATGAAGGGCGACCAGATTGCTGTCGAGGATATCCAGGACAGCGTGGAGAAGGTGCTGGAGGAAGCCGGCTATACGGACGTGGCGAAGGCATACATATTATATAGGAAACAGCGGGAGAAGATCAGGAATCTCGGTAAGACAACGCTGGATTATAAAGATGTGGTGGACAACTATGTGAAGGTGGAAGACTGGCGGGTGAAGGAGAACTCTACGGTCACATACTCCGTGGGCGGTCTTATTTTAAATAACTCAGGCGCGGTTACGACCAATTACTGGCTGACGGAAATCTATGATAAGGAAATTTCCGAGGCTTATATAGGCGGTGATCTTCATATTCATGACCTGTCCATGCTGACCGGTTATAGCTGTGGCTGGTCTTTAAAGAGGCTCCTGATGGACGGGCTCGGCGGAATTACCGGAAAGATTACGGCATCTCCGGCGAAGCATCTGGCCACGCTCTGCAATCAGATGGTTAATTTCCTGGGAATTATGCAGAATGAATGGGCGGCGTCCCAGTCATTTTCTTCTTTTGATACGTATCTGGCGCCTTTTGTCAAGGCGGACAACCTCTCGTATGACCGGGTGAAAAAGTGTATGGAGGCATTTGTCTTTGGCGTAAATACGCCGAGCAGATGGGGGACTCAGGCACCATTTTCCCATATTTCCCTGGATTTGATGGTTCCGGAGGATATGGCATCGCAGAAGGCCATCGTGGGTGGACAGGAGATGGATTTCACGTATGGGGAGTGCCAGGCGGAATTGGATATGGTGGACCGGGCATTTCTGGAGACTATGCTGGAGGGCGATGCCAGCGGACTCGGTTTTCAGTATCCGATCCCGTCCTATGGGCTGACTCCGGACTTCGACTGGTCTGATAATGAGAGAAACCGGCTTTTGTTTTCGCTGGCTTCCCACTACGGTACGCCGTATTTTACGAATTACGTCCGCAGCGGACTGACACCGGGAGATGTGAGAATTTCCTATGACGGGGTAACTCCTGATTTACATGAGCTGCGCAGCAAAGCAGGCGGTTTCTTCGGATATGGGGAACATACGGGATCGATCGGCGTGGTTACGATCAATTTGCCAAGGATTGCGTATCAGTCGAAGAACGAGGCGGAGTTCTATGAGAAACTGGATGAGAAGATGGATCTGGCGGCGCGTTCCTTGCGGACGAAACGTGAGGTGATCTCCAATTTGCTGAAGAATGGCCTGTACCCATATACGGCCTGCTATCTGTCTGATTTCAGCAACCATCTTTCGTCCATCGGCATTATCGGGATGAATGAGGCTGGCCTGAATGCACCGTGGCTGGGAGAGGGCATGGAATCAGAGAAGACGAGGCAGTTTGCCGCTGCCATGTTAAATCATATGAAGGAAAAGATCGTGGGATACCAGCTGGAATACGGGGATCTCTACGGTCTTGAGGCGACGCCGGCTGAGTCGGCCACCTACCGTTTAGCCATGCTGGATAAGGAAAAATTTCCTGGTATCAGGACGGCGGGGCACGAAGGAGATGCACCGTATTATACGAACAGTACGAAGTTGCCTGCGGACTACGATGGTTCCCTGGAAGATGCTCTGGCGAATCAGGATCAGCTGCAGCCGCTTTATACGGCAGGAACCGTGTTCCATGTTTATATGGAACGCGAGTTTGACGACTGGAGGAAGGCGCGGGATCTGCTTCACGACATAACGACTGGTCATGATATTCCTTATTATACGCTGTCGCCGATCTACTCTATCTGCCAGTCCTGCGGATATCTGCCGGGAAGGCAGAACGTGTGTCCAAAATGCGGGGGCCGCGCCGCGGTCTACAGCAGAATTGCCGGTTATTACAGACCGGTTCACGACTGGAACGAGGGAAAGGCACAGGAGTTCAAAAACAGAATCATGTTCCGTGTCTGAGTTTGGGCTATCCTGTAAGCAGCAGTGAATGTTTCCATTATGCACATCTAAGGTATATTCGCATATGATATAGTACAAACCTGATAAATTAAAGGAGATCAATCATATGTGTTGTTGTAATAATAAATGTAATGTAGGTTGTGGATGGAATTGCGGATGTAATTGTGGATGTGTTTCCTGGGGAAATAATAACAATAACAACAATAATAATAATTCCTGGTGCTGCAGACCGAATGACTGGGCCAGCTGCCAGTTCCGCCGCGGCTATGCCGCAGGCTTTAACGCAGGTTATGAGACCGGCTTCAGAGATGGCTTCTGGGCAGGCAATAATAACAACGTAATGCCGATTACGGCTCCTGGTACTGCTAATGAAAGCGGATGTGGATGTAACTGCCACTAATCCCCCCGTAAAAACGGATATTCGTTGACACGATAAAATCCGCCGGCACATTGAGTGCCGGTGGAAACAGGATACAGGAAACAGAAAAAAGAAAAGAAAAAAAGAAAAAAAGAAAAGAAAAGCCAAAAGCCAAAAGCCAAAAACAGAAAAGCTTTTATGAAACGCAGAAATAAGCCGTTTTATAAAAGCTTTTTTCCTGCGTTTCCCCAGCGCATATCTGAAAATCCATTCCACCCGCTGCCCACTCCGCTTCGCAGTATATTAAGTCCCTATACAGTCAGCGCAGCCCGCTGCACCTCCTCCATTGGGACTCAATTTCCCACAACGTGTGACTTACAGCTGACGAAAAGTAATTTTCCATCACACGCAGGTTTTCAAGAGCCGATCATCCGGATAAGAAAAAATAATGACAAAAAAAGGGAATATAGTTTGGTGATATTGCACATTGTAAAACTGAATACATTATGCTAGTCTATATACAAGTCATTGAGGTTGTATACAAATTTAAATATTTGAATACATTTAGAAAAAAGACCGGGATGACGGAATAACTGACCAGACCAAAAAGAAATAAGTAAAGGAGAAACAAATCATGAACATGGATTACTTAACAGACAAGTTTTCGCTGGACGGAAAAGTTGCACTGATTACAGGTGCTTCCTACGGAATTGGTTTTGCAATGGCAAAGGGAATGGCTGCAGCCGGCGCAACGATCGTGTTTAACGATATCAAGCAGGAATTAGTAGATAAGGGAATTGCTTCCTATAAAGAAGAGGGAATCGATGCTCACGGCTACGTATGTGACGTAACCAATGAGGCTGCTGTGAATGAGATGGTAGCCCGTATCGAGAGCGAAGTCGGCGTGATTGATATTCTTGTGAACAATGCCGGTATTATCAAGCGTATCCCGATGTGCGATATGACCGCTGAGCAGTTCAGACAGGTGATTGACGTTGATTTAAATGCTCCATTTATCGTTTCCAAGGCAGTTATTCCGTCTATGATCAAGAAGGGACACGGCAAGATCATCAACATCTGCTCCATGATGTCTGAGCTTGGACGTGAGACTGTATCCGCTTATGCGGCGGCAAAGGGCGGCTTAAAGATGCTGACCAGGAATATTGCGTCTGAATACGGTGAATTCAACATTCAGTGTAACGGCATTGGACCTGGCTACATAGCGACTCCTCAGACTGCTCCGTTACGTGAGACACAGCCGGATGGCTCCAGACACCCATTTGACCAGTTTATCATTTCCAAGACACCGGCAGGACGCTGGGGAGAAGCGGAAGACCTTGCTGCACCGGCAGTATTCTTAGCTTCCGATGCATCTGATTTCATCAACGGACACGTTCTCTACGTAGACGGCGGTATCCTGGCTTATATCGGCAAGCAGCCGCAGTAAATGACTGGAAACAGGGACCGGCGGGAATGGTAACGCTGCATAGCCGGTAATTGACCGTAAAGAAAGGTTATGCTATACTATGAGCACCCGGTGTACTTAAGCCTGGTTATAAAAGAACGAATATTCATGCCATGATTCTGTTTCCGGCAGAGCTCATGGCATGTTTTTTAGAAATGATGACGGAGAGGTGCCATGGAAGAGAAGACGAAAGCCTATAAAAACCGCGGGGAGCTCGTTTTTGAGACGTTAAAGCGGGAGATACTGGACCTGGAGCTGAAACCGGGGCAGATGATCAGTGAGAATGAGATCTGCGAGCGTTTCGGCGTTTCGAGGACGCCTGTGAGAGACGCGGTCAGAAGACTGCAGGAGCAGGGGTTCGTCATTTCCGTGCCCTATTCCGGCACTCAGGTAACGCTTTTAAATTTGAGCAATATCAAGCAGATGATCTATATGCGCGTGGCGGTGGAGACCATGGTCATGCGGGATTTTGTGGACATTGCGACTCCGCTGTGGATGGAGGAGGTCCGCTACATGATCAGAAAGCAGCAGGCCCTCATTCAGGAGAAGGGATTCGAGCCGGAACAGTTCTACCGCATGGATGCGGAGATGCACGCTATCTGGTTCCGGGCCACGGACAAGATGAAGCTCTGGGATATGATTCAGGCGCAGCAGCTTCACTATACCCGGTTCCGTATGCTGGATTTCGTTACAGAGACGGATTTTACCAGGATCATACGGGAGCATACGGAGCTCTTTGAACTGCTGGAGAAAAAGGATATTGCCGGACTGGAGCGTTCCCTGAAGGAACATCTCTATTACAGCATGAAACGCATGAAACACCAGATCGATGTGGAATATAAAGATTATTTTGAACAGGAGGAATAGACGATGGCGAAAGTATCGATTACCATAAAAGATGAAAATGGCGCGGTAAAAAGCTCAGTCTGCGGTGAGGATCGGGCCGTTCTCGTTTACGAGGGCGCGTACTGCGAAGGAGATACCATCACATTTACGACAGACGCAGTGAATCAGCACTACGTGGTTCGTGTGGATGACACCATGGACGAGGCGCTTGTTTATATCACGAAGCCGGAAGTGGTTTATGGGATCCCATTTAATGAGAAGAAGGTTTCCTATAATCCCAAATCATTTGCCGGGGAGAAACACTATCTGACCATGAGAGCAGCGGAGGCGTATGAGTCCGCGGCTTACCGCAATCTTGCGAAGAACGTGATGGATCAGCACGGCGATCCGGGATGTTATCCCCATGTGTATGCGAATGTGGAGACACGCGGCGAAGCGGTGTTCGCAGCGCGCAATGCCATTGACGGCGTGGTTTCCAACGAATCTCACGGTGAATGGCCGTATGAGTCCTGGGGAATTAACCGTCAGGATGATGCGGAGATGACCCTGGAATTCGGCCGTCCCGTGGATTTTGACAGGATTGTTCTCGTCACGAGAGCCGATTTTCCTCATGATAACTGGTGGGTAAAGGCGACATTTACCTTTTCTGACGGCACCACGGAAGTGGTGGATATGGAAAAGAGCGTGAAGCCTCATGAGTTCAGAATTGAGAAAAAGGGAATCACCTGGTTGAAGCTCAGCAATTTGATCAAGGCAGATGATCCGTCTCCGTTCCCGGCGCTGACGCAGATTGAAGTTTACGGGAAGTAAGAGGCTGCAGGAAGCAGGAGAAAATGAAGTACAAATATAAGGTACGCAACCCCGCCAGGGTCTGCGTACCTTATTTGTCAATTTCTTCACGATATTTGAAATTTCCTCTTTCCCTTTTTCCTTTATTCGAGTAAAATGGTACTATGACAGACACCATTGAGGGGTGGTATAATGAGTCATAATAAGGAGGAAAACATATGGAACTGCTGTTTATGGAGCCTGTGTTCAAGGAAGCAATATGGGGAGGCACGAAGCTTCGCGACGTGTTCGGCTATGAGATTCCAAGTGATACGACAGGCGAATGCTGGGCTGTGAGCGCCCATAAGAATGGAGACTGCCGGATCGCCGGCGGTATGTATGACGGACGGCTGCTGAGCAGCCTGTGGGAAGAGAAGCCGGAGCTTTTCGGGAATTATCCGGGAGATCAGTTCCCTCTTCTCGTCAAGATTATTGATGCAAAGGCGGATTTAAGCATTCAGGTTCATCCGGATGACGAGTATGCGAAGGTTCATGAGGACGGATCGCTGGGAAAGACAGAGTGCTGGTATATTCTGGACTGTGACCCGGGGACGGAGATTGTCATCGGCCACCATGCAGGGAGCCATGAGGAGATGGAAGCCATGATCCGCGGCCATCAGTGGGACGAATTTATCCGCAAGGTCCCGGTAAAGAAGGGCGACTTCTTCCAGATCAATCCGGGATGCGTCCATGCCATCAAGGGCGGGACTCTGATTCTGGAGACCCAGCAGAGCAGTGATATTACATACCGTGTCTACGACTATGACAGACTGTCCGATGGAAAACCGAGGCAGCTGCACGTGGAACAGAGTATTGCGACCATCGAGGCGCCGTTTAAAGAGGCCTCCTGTGACACCTTTACGGAAAAGATACCGGGGGCTGTGCACACGCACCTCATTACGTGTCCGTTCTATTCTGTGGACAAGTATGAGATCGACGGCGTGTTTACCAGGGAATTCAGCCGGTTTTTTGCCAATGTCAGCGTGATCAGCGGCAAAGGCTATGTAAACGGAATTCCGCTGGAAACGGGACAGCATTTTATCGTTCCGGCAGGAGCGGGAGAATTGAGATTTGAAGGAAAGATGTCGGTGATCTGTTCCAATCCGGAGTCAGGGACTCTGTAGGAAGCTGCGGCACATCGGGATTCAGATAAAGGAAGAATACAGACAGGAGGAGTAATGAGATGAGACTTGGAGCATTAGAGGCAGGCGGAACAAAGATGGTTTGTGCCATCGGCAACGAACAGGGTGAGATATTTGAGCGGGTTTCGATTCCGACGGAGACACCGGAGATTACGATGCCGAAGCTGATTGCATATTTTAAGGACAAGGAGATCGAAGCGCTGGGAATCGGCTGTTTCGGTCCCATCGATTTAAACAGAAATTCAGAGACCTACGGATACATTACCACGACACCGAAGCTGAAATGGGCCAATTATAATATAGTAGGCGCGTTCCAAGAGGCGCTGGGTATTCCGGTTGGCTTCGACACGGATGTGAACGGCTCTGCGCTGGGTGAGGCGACCTGGGGCATAACAAAGGGGCTGGAAAACAGCGTGTACTTTACCATCGGAACCGGAGTGGGCGCCGGAATCATTTCCAACGGAAAGCTGCTCCACGGCATGCTTCATCCGGAAGGCGGCCATGTGCTTTTAGCGAAGCATCCGGACGACACGTATGCGGGAAAATGCCCGTATCACAGAAACTGTCTGGAAGGTCTGGCTGCGGGACCAGCCATTGAAGAGCGCTGGGGCAAGAAAGGAATCGAGCTTGCAGACAGGAAGGAAGTATGGGAGATGGAGGCCTTCTACATCGGTCAGGCCATCGTGGATTACATCGTGATCCTGTCTCCTCAGAGAATCATTCTGGGCGGAGGCGTTATGCATCAGGAGCACATGATGCCGTTGGTGAGAGAAGAAGTGAAGCGCCAGCTAAACGGCTATATCCGGACAAAGGAGCTGGAGGATTTGGACAGCTATATCGTTCTTCCAAGCCTGAATGACAATCAGGGAATCATGGGAGCCTTAAAGCTCGCCATGGATGAACTGGAGCTGGCAGAGTAAGCGGGAAATTGCCATTTTTCTCCTAGTGATAAAGCGGTTCCGGTATGTTATGATACATTTTGTAACAGAAATGTAACAATTTTGTAATATACAAGGAGGACTTTATCATGAGAAAGTTACCATTATTTGTTCTGGCAGCAGCAACCGCACTGAGCATCGCGAGTGTACCGATGACGGCTCACGCAGCGACCTTTCAGGTAGTTGGAGGCGGCAATGGTATGAATGGTTATATGACTAACTGCAGCGGACAGACCGGCAATTTGGCAAATATGTTAAATCAGCTGGGCGCGGGTACGGGCAGCAGAGGCAGCTTGGGCTGCGGTCTCGGTCAGAACTTAGCGGGTAACGGATCCTGCGGTTACGGTCAGGGCTGTGCGGACAACGGATCCTGCGGCTACGGTCAGGGTTGTCCAGATAACGGATCCTGCGGCTTCGGTCAGAGCTGCTCCGGCAACCAGAACTGCACCAACGGTCAGAGCTGCGGTGGAAATCAGAACAGCGGCATGTACGGACAGAATGTTCCTTTCATGATGATGCGTTAGAGCACTTTTCAAACACGCTCTGATTCACGGTGCGACTACGGAAGAAAAACAGCGTTAGAACGAATAGAATAAAAAGAAAAATGATACATAAACAGAAATAAAAAGCAGATAAAAAAGCAGAGAAAAGAATCTCCGCTGCGCAGATCGGAATGCGCGGCGGGGATTCTTTTTTTTCTTTCTAGGAAACTTCGCAAATCGGCCAAGATAGTGTATAATGGACTTGAAATAAAAGATCACATAACAAAAGAGCGAATGTAGTGATTCGCCACGACGTTGATTATGTAGTTTTTTGTTTTTGGTTTAGACTGCGCTGTCTGACGGCAAAGAAAGAATAAGGGGCATGGAACTATCCATAACCCATTACCTTTCGGAATCGTTCAAATAGCGCAGTTTTTTTGTAGTAAACTTCTAAAACCAACATAGAAGTGCCACACTTCGGACATTTGAGTGGGTCATATCCAAACGTCAGAATAATCGAGTTACGCCAATCCAGAAGACTGGAAAGATAGCGTTGTTTCTGAGGGGATAAACATTGCCGAAGATTTTTTTCCTGTTTATGATGTTTTGCATAAATCCCATAGTAACGAACCATTTTGAAGTGCTTGTCAGGGATATGAATAATCAGGCGTTTTATAAAGTCAAAGACGGGGAGGCATTCTGTAACCGTCTTATGATCCTCATGCCTGGTGTAATGAAATGTCACGGAGTCACCATTATAAGAATCAATTCTGGAGGCAGCAATAACCGGTCGTCCGAGATATCGGCTGATATACTTAATGGTGATATCCGGAGAGCAGAGATTGGGTTTAGCACGGATATAAAAACCATCCGGGTGATCCTTGTAAATCTGGTTTTTAAGTTTAAGAAAAGAAGAACCGAGTTTATGCGCAAGTTTTTCTAAAAGAACCTTACGGAAAGCGAAGCGTAAAAATCTGAAATCAAAATGTTTGTTTGGACGCCAGGAGGTAATATTCCCGGCACCGCCCTCGGAGATGAGCGCATGGATATGAGGGTTCCATTTGAGGTCTCTACCGAAAGAGTGAAGGACGCAAATAAACCCAGGAGTAAAGTTTTCAGTTTTATTAAGTTTAGAAAACATACGAAGGACGACATCTCGGACGGCATGAAAAAGACAATTCAAAAGAGAATGATCCTTAAGAAAGAAGATGCGAAGTTCCTCTGGAATCGTAAACACACAGTGTCTGTGGTTACAGGAAATGAGCTTGCAGGACATACGAAAAGCCCGTTTCTGATTATACATGTTATCACAAGATGGGCAGAAACGGCTTTTACAAGAAAAAGGTACAGATTTAAGTTTACCACAATGGGGACAGCCGTAGACAGCGTGTCCATAAGAAGGATCCTGGCAATGGATCATACGTTTAATATTATCCATAACATTTTTGCCAGGACGAAGAACATACTGTATGTACTCAAAGTGGTCACTGAAAATAGTTTGAAGAATGTTCTTATTATCCATAAGAATATTTTACAACAAAAAGTGACAAAGGAAAACCCCAAAACCCCTCATGAGTGAGGGGCAGGGGAGTTGAGAGTGCCGAAGGCACTTTGTTCCTCCTGCGATTTTCTTCTGAAACAGGAATACGACACATCCCCCAATCTGCCTATTGACTTTTAATTTCCACACCGCTATAATCCATTACGTTTAAAAAGATAAACACACTTCTAAACACACATCAGGGCAAAACAAGGAGGCTTGGAAAGATGAAGCAGATATGGGCCATATTTCTCAGAGATATAAAGAACATAGGAAAAAATCCGGTGGCGGTTATCGTAGCACTGGGAATCATGATACTGCCGTCGCTGTATGCGTGGTTCAACATCGCGGCGAACTGGGATCCTTACGGCAATACGAAGGGGCTCCGGGTGGCTGTGACCAGTCTGGATCAGGGGACACGGATCGAACAGCTGGACACCACCGTAAACATCGGTGACATGATTATTTCCAATCTCCATGAAAATGATCAGATTGGATGGCAGTTTGTGGATGAGGAACAGGCGGTGGAGGGTGTGAAGGCGGGCCGTTATTACGCCTGTGTCATCATTCCGGAGGACTTCAGCGAGAAGACGGCCAGCATCTTTACGTCGAACGTTCAGAAGCCGACGCTTCAGTACTATGTGAATGAAAAGAAAAATGCAATCGCCACGAAAATAACGGATAAGGGCGTCAGCACCATCCAGCAGCAGGTGAATGAATCCCTGATCAGCGCTTCCTCTGAGGCACTGGGAAAGGCATTTCATGTCACCTACGGTACGGTGGAAGGGAAGAAGGAGGATCTGGCGGATGAGATGGTGTCCTCCATGAAGGATGCCAGAAATGACCTGGTTTTAATGGGCAGCTCGGTCGGCGCATTAAAATCGTCTCTGACCGCGGGAAAAGGTCTTTTAAGCAGTGTTCAGGCAATGCTTCCGGATTCCAGGGAGCTGCTTAAGTCGGGGCAGGACACGGGGGCGGAGGCCAGCCGTCTCATCCGCACCTCAGAGGATTTGTCCGACACCATGACAGACAGCGTGGGAAATGTGCTGGACATCGAAGATGGCCTGATGGACTCTGTGGACCGCTCGGTCCGCGATGCCATTGACCGTTGGGACCGCGATGCGAACGCGGCGGCAGGGGAATTAAACAAGGCCTCTGACGTTTTAAATACAATGCTGAATGTGAACCAGAAGCTTTTCGATCTGGTGAACAATTTAAAGGAAAAAATTCCCGGACCGGGAAAGGTTCTGGGAGTGCTGTCCGATATGATTACCAGCCAGATCGACAGGCAGAAAAATATGATACATATGATAGAGACGGCAGAGGACACGGTCTTAAGGACGGGGAAGCTTCCGGAGGACGCCAGACAGGAGATCAGGAAATCACTGGATGAGATGATGGATCAGGGGGCGCGGATTACGGATCAGTATCACAGCCAGGTGAAACCGGCCCTGACGGCAGGACTGGACAGTCTTTATGACAGCATTTCCGCCGCGTCCGATTACGCAGTCGGTATTAACGGGCTTTTGCCGCAGATTGACGGCACCCTGACTCAGACCACGGGTTCCTTTGACAGTCTGATCGAGACGCTGGACCAGACTGCGTCTATGATCGCGGCCGGTGAGGAAAAACTGGACCGCATCATCGATGAGGTGGAATCCGTGGAGGAGAGCGAGCGGCTGGCCAAGATTGTGGAGATCATGAAAAATGATCCGGAGACCATGGGGGATTTCCTGTCATCTCCGGTGAATCTGGAGGAGAATCAAATTTATCCCATTGAAAATTACGGTTCGGCCATGACTCCGTTTTACACGATTCTCGCCATATGGGTGGGCGGTCTGGTCCTGGTGGCTGTTTTGAAGTGCCGTGTCGTGGAGGACGAGAAAATTCATGGCGGTAAGGCGTATGAAAAATACTTTGGTAGGTACTTCATCTTTATGGTGTTCGGTGTGGCGCAGGCGCTAATCGTGTCGCTGGGAGACCTTTACCTGCTGAAGATCCAGTGCCTGGAGCCGGCGAAATTCGTGCTGGCGGCGGTTCTGGCGAGCGTGGTGTTTGTCAATATCATCTACACGCTCACCATCTCCTTCGGCGATGTGGGGAAGGCCCTGGCGGTCGTTCTGCTCGTTATTCAGGTGGCTGGGGCAGGGGGAACCTTCCCGATCGAGGTGACGCCGCATTTCTTCCGTATGGTCAATCCGATGCTGCCGTTTACACACGCCATTAACGCCATGAGGGAGTGCGTCGGCGGTATCTACGGAAATGCATACCGCGAGGATATGGCAAAGGTCCTCTTATATCTGCCCATCTCCCTGTTTGTGGGCGTGGTTCTGCGAAAACAGGTGATCAGGATGAACGATTTCTTCGAGCGCAAGCTGGAGGAAACCGGGGTGATGTAGGTTTAACAGCCAGCTTCGGCGGCGTGGCGGCGCGTTCCGGCCCGGTAGTGGAAAATCATGATTCCGCCAATGGTGAGTGCTGAAAACAGAGGAAACAGAAGCCAGACGTACGACAGGGAAAGACCGCTTACGATCAGACTTCCCAGTACGGAGGCGGCCAGCCCTCCGGCCCGCAGGGACAGGGAGAGAACCGACATCATGCTTGCGCGCTGGTCATTGCCGACGGCCTCGTGGAAGACTGTATTTTCAATCAGATTCCCGGCGCCCAACACAATGTAGACCAGGACGAAGAGGGCCAGAAACAGCCAGACCCGGTGGGTAAATCCCAGGGCGGCGACGCTTAACACAAGAAGGAAACGCAGGATCCAGTATGTACGCCAGCTCTTTTGTGGTGTGAGCACTGCTTTTTTGGACTGCATGGCTGCCTCGGCCGCTTTACTGCCGATGGTGACGCCTAAGTAGCCCAGGCAGGTGACCACACCGAAGATCCATCCCAGCTGCTCGGGGAGAAATGTCTTGAGCGTCGGCTGCCAGTAGACTTCGACGGTACAGAGAAGTAGCCCGTAGGCGGCAGACATCAGAACAATGGTGATGACCGAAAGGCTGTTTCGGAGGGAGTGATACAGGCCCCGGAGCTGCTCCTTAAACTGGAGGGCGGGGGAAAGGGGGCTCCTTTTGCGGGCAGGCTCCTTCACAAAGCAGGCGGCCAGAAACAGGATGAGCGCCTGTATGGCCAGAGCCAGGATCAGGAGAAGACTATAGGAGCCGTCCAGAAATCCCAGGACACCGCCGGTAATGGACCCGAGAGCCAGGCCGACGCTGTCGGTGACAGCCATGGTGCTGTTGATCTTTTCCAGATTCCGGCCCTCCTGCTCCCGGAGATACGTCTCGATCTCCAGAGCCTCGATGGAGCCGGAGCTGAAAGCACGGCCGATACCCTGCATGGCGCACGCGGCGGCCAGCATGAGGAAATGGCTGCTGAACATAAGGAGGATGTAGTTTGCCATCATGAAACAGGCAGACAGTAAGTAGATTCGTTTCCTTCCGATCAAATCCGCCATAATTCCGCTGGGGAGTTCCAGTACGACGACCATGACGGCAAAGATTCCGATGCACAGCGACAGGTTTTCCAGGGTGGCGCCATGGCTTAAGAGCACGAGGGAGAGTACCGGTGCGAGAAGTCCGGTACCGAAGGCATTGGCCCCAAATAACAGGATGTGGCTTCGTTTCATGATGGCTGCTCCTCCTTTTCTTCCGGAAGCGGACTGTGGGGATATGCCACCAGACCAAAATCCCAGGGAATCGTGTCTTCGCCCGGAACCGAGTGTGTATCGGTGAAATCCAGGATTAAGTGGTACAGCTCCTCCGCATCTTTTTTCGATAAATGGACGACTCCGCTGGTAAAATCTCCGGTCGTCATCACATCAGACTTATCTTTCGCCCGCTTTAGGCGGTCTTTAAAACCATTCCAGAGTTCCGTCATGATATAATCCGACAGATAGAAGCGCTCTTCCCTTAAATCATCATCCAGATTCCCGCCTATGGAGACGGAGACCGGAAGCTTTTTATAGTATTTCGCCTGGATTCCATGGATGGATTCCGTGTGGTCCAGCTCCAGCAGGCCCAGTTCCTCCAGCTTCCTGATATGGAGCGAGACGGAAGAAGCCGATATCTTTAAGACATTTGACAGCTGCTTGGGGGTCATGGGCTTACCGCTTACTTCCAGGGCCTTTAGAAGGCGCTGACGCTGCGGGTTCATATAGATATCCATTTGTTTACGGGTGGCGAGTGTTATCATTTTTCGTTCTGACATAAGATCCTCCTTTACGGCAGACCGCTTTTTGCAGACCGAAAGAACAGAATCTTCCGATGGGGCGTGGCGGTGTCGTTTTTCCTTTTGTAGAGATGTTTTTTGTACTATATGTTATTTTTATTATAACGTTACATGTTATGTAATGTCAAGATGGATTTATAAATCTTATTTGCCTCCTGTTTTGTGCTTTTTTGAGATAGATTTGACAGAACAGATGTATAAAAAAATCCGGACCGGAGCCGATAACTGCTTATCGGGGTTCCGGTCCGGATTCTGGGTGCGGATCATATGATTACTGACCTTCGTTCACGATTTCCTGCAGAACGTTGATAAGATCGTAGATCGTGTTAATCTGCACGTTCCGTTCCAGGATTTCATTTTTCAAATCGATGGAAAGCGTCTCGAATTTGGCCTGGACGGCGGGAGCAATATAGGACATGTTCATCACCTCCTGGTTAGGATGTGTAGTGAGAGGATAAGATATACGGATTGTGGAAGAGAATTTGACTGAAATTACAATGTAAAAAATACCGGAAATCCTTTTTTAGAGGACTCCGGCATTTTTTATTTTGGTAGTTCTGAGTATACCATTCAGGATAAGAGGAATGCTCCAGTTATGAAAAACTAGAGCATGGTTATACTGGTTACATACGCTTCACCGTTTAGTGGCTGATAAATATCTACGACAGCAAACTGTGGGTTTAAATCTTCCGTCTGCGGTTCTGCGATTGTCATGAATTTGTAATTGGTTCCATTTACTACCTGCGTTGCTACGGCTATGGGAGTATAGAAGAAATCGTTATGTCTTCCGATTGCGTTAAAAAATATGAAGGAGTCATATGGCGTAAGATATGACTGATAAGACCATCCGCCTGGCATGGGGCACCTCATGAACGTTAGTTAGTACAGTATATGCATTTCTGGTTGAATTGTCGATTCCTATTTTACATAATTTGTCGCTATATTTTCGTACAGGCGGCAGATAATATAGGGTGAGGGAACAGATTTGGGGCGTAAAAATAACATTTGTGCACGCTTTTATACATTACCGCACATATTTGTAACCATAAAATGGATATTTATGGTATAATTAACCATATCGTCCACAACAGGAGGATTCCATGCACGTTTTTAATCCGGTATTTTATGATGAATATAACCTGATGAACTATCTGGATTTTGCCGTTATGAAGACGGCGAAGCTGTATCCGGAAGTGCTGCGGGAGGAGATTTATCTGCTGTTTTATTTAATAAAAGATAATTTCCAGGCCAATATGAAATATCTGAGAGAGAACAATGTAGATGTGGATTGCTTCGGCTTCCTGCCGGTCAGGAGAAATACCAGGAACTCCGTGGAAGCGTTTTTTGACATGTTTAATTTGATTAACGCTGAGAATTATATATCTGTTCTGCTGTATATGAATGATAAAAAGAATAACCGATACGACGATCTTTATAAGAAATATGCGTTTAAAGGTGATTTTACGATCATCAGCAAGAGGGACATCGCAAAAGATCATGGCTTAGGCCGGATTACTGATGATGAGAAGATGGCTAAAATCGACCAGGTGGAGAGCGGATCCAACAGTTATATTCATCCGAGCATCTTTATCCCCCTTTATACGCCTGCAGACATTGAGGCAAAGGAGGAGATCCTGCGTGATTTGCTCCGGGTCAATACCTGGCTGTTAGGCGGCGCATACCATCAGCTGTGCTGTTTTATATTGAACAAATACGGCTCGCTGAAATCCTTTGAATGCCTTCACTGCACGAAGAATGCGGCGTGTTTTGAATGCTTTGAAAATTATTATGTTTCATTTAAAGAGATGATTGAACAGGAACTGTTTCCGCTGAGCCAGGAATGCGGCAATGATGAACCATTTAAAAATATGAGGTAACGGGCTTTTTGAAGTTTTACGAGGATTCCGGCTGGGATTATTTGTGTATAAAATGATGGGGGAGGAACATACATATGGAAGTAACTGCCTGCCGGGTCTCGAGCTTTGCTTTCCTCTGACGAAAAGATAAGGATTGGAATGATACCGTATCATTCCCGAAAGGAACGACATGGAGTTAAAATATATTGATATAGGATTAAATTTGATGGGAAAGCAGTTCGATTCAGACCGGGAAACGGTTGCAGCGGATTCGTTTGCAGCCGGTGTCGGCTTTATCGTGACGGGAACGGATCTAAAATCAGACCGCGCGGCGGTCGATTATCTGAAAAAAAGCAGATTTGAGTATGCATGGTGCACCTGCGGGATTCACCCGCACAATGCCGACAGATGGGACGAGAATTATAAGAGACAGCTGTTGGAGCTGATTCAGCGCAACCGCGGAATTGTGGCTGCTGTGGGGGAGGCTGGTCTGGATTACGACAGAATGTTCTCCACTAAGGAAAATCAGAAACGGTGTTTTTCGGATATTCTCGACATTGCCGAGAGCCTGGAACTGCCGCTTTTTCTTCATGAGAGGAGCGCGGAACAGGACTTTATAAAATTGATGAAACAGCATCAGGAGCTGTGCCGGAGAAGCGTTGTGCATTGTTTTACCGGTTCAAGGGGAACGGCATACCGGTATTTACAGCTGGGATGTTATATCGGAATCACAGGCTGGATCTGTGATGACAGGAGGAACAGGGAAGTGGTGGAGGCCGTCAAAAGCATCCCCCTCGACCGGCTGATGATCGAAACGGACGCGCCCTATTTGACGCCGCTGAATATCAAGGGGCTGCCGCGGCGAAATGTTCCGGTAAATATAAAGTATGTGGCAGAAAAGATTGCCGCAGTCAAAAATACAGATGTTGAAGCCGTGGAGCAGGCAGCGCTTAGAAATACCAGGCAGTTTTTCAATCTATAAGCTGGTTAATGGATTGTCATATGCAGTGAAATAAAATGTGGGAGGAAACCAATGTCAACTACATATTATATAGCAAACAGAAAGAGAAAAAAAGAGTGCGAGGAGTTTAAGAAATTTTGGGAAGAAGAATGGTTTCCGGAGATTACAGATAAGCTTTACCAATTCTGTACTGGGACAAACGGTGAGATCGTAAATAAAGATCTGGCAGAGAGCATCACAGAAGATAAAATGTGCGGGTTTTCCTGCACGCCGTTAAGCGATACTTTGTACGAGGAGGCATTTCTTACAGTGAACAAGTCCGGCGTATTCTGGCATAAGTGTGAGGTGGAAGGCGTTCTGCTGAACAGCCTCGAGGAGCTGATTAAATTTTTCTCGAAGAAGGCCAACCAGGAGACGTATTCGCTGGAGGATCAAAACGGACGGGTATGCACCCTGAATGATTTGATCAGGGAGCTTAGCGGGAAATAAAACGCGTGCAGGGTGCTTTATGCGGATTGCTTTAATTTGATTCCGCAGATATTAAAATACTTGACTAAAAGTATTGTGGTTAGTATTATTAAACAAAGATATTAGAATTCCAGTATACGGAAGAGGAAGGTGTGTTAAGTGACTAAGGTTACGATTAAGGATATTGCTCGTATGGCAAATGTCTCGACCGCATCAGTTTCAATGGTTCTAAATAATAAACCATGCCGCATTTCTACGAATACCAAAGAGAAAATTATAAAAATTGCAAAGGAGTTAGATTATATTCCGAACCATTCCTCGGAACTGTTTCAAACGTCGGTTACTAAAAATATTGGTGTGATTATTCCGGATATGAATAATAATTTTTTTCAGTTGCTGTCTACAGGGATAGAAAAATATGCCTATCAGATGGGGTACGGTACGTTAATAGGAAGTGCTGATAATAAATCAGATAAATGTTTATCTTATATTACATTCCTACTGTCGAAAGCCGTCGATGGAATAATTCTTGTACCTACGATTGATATTGATCAGAATGGAAATAATTTAAAATTACTTGAGATGTTCAGTGAGACTAAAATACCCAAAGTGTTGCTTGATAGAGCAGCCAAGGATGTTTTTTGTGATTTTGTAACATTAGATAATTATTATGGAGGCTTACTGGCCACGGAATATCTGATTAAACACGGCCATAAAAAAATTGGTTGTATAACGGGACCTTTAACTTCTTATTGCGCGCGTAAAAGATTTGAAGGATTTAGAGAAGCATTGATTAATAACGGATTGAGTAATATGGCTGACTGCTTCTTCGAGGGAGATTTTGACCTTATATCAGGAATTTCTGGCATCCAATATCTTCTAAAAAGAAATGTTACAGCGGTGTTTGCCAGTAATGATGTGATGGCTTTTGGGATTTATCAATATGCAAAAGATAAAGGACTGAGGATCCCTCATGATTTATCAATCATTGGATTTGATGATTTGCAGTTTGGTAATATACTTTCACCACCCTTGACCAGTGTAAATCAGCCTGCAGAATGGATGGGAAGGAGAGCCTGCGAGTTGCTGATTGAACGAATTGGCGGCATCAATAAAACTGGTCCGAAAGATTACCTTTATACGCCAACAATAACTGAAAGAGGTTCTGTGCGTATGCTATTTGATTAAGTCGATTCTGTGAATCTGTTTGATTATAGTTTTTATAAGGAAGAGCTTATTATGATTTGAACTGCAATCGTAATAAGCTCTTCTTTATATTATGGCTTTAGCCAGTTGAGCGCTCAAGGCGCGAAATATAAACCACCCGCTATGCGGGTGCGCGGTGGAAGTTAAGCAATTAAATTGGTAAAGATAAATATGTAAACAATGTGAGTATTTGTGCATTGGTTCCATTTTTTATCTGTAATTAAGCCGGAGGTTGATATAACGAATCATCATAAAAGTAATAGCTGCAATCATAACATAGACTGGTCAATGAATGTAATTGCAATATGAAGCGCCTTGAGACGTAACCAGTAACAAAGGCTTATCTCCGCAGAGCAAACCATCCGTTTGACAGGTGGTCATGATTGAAGAAAAGAATAGGGATATGGTTAAAAACGAAAAATATTTTATCTGAAAGAATGTACAAGATGCATAAAATAAAATGAAAGAATTATAATTGACAAGTTATTAATACTATATTATAATATTAGATAGGTGAATAGTTTAATAAAAATGCGATAAAATAACCCAATATAACAAAATAATAGGTTAATAATTAATCAAAGCATAATTATGCGTAAATGATCTGCCAGAATTCTGGGAAAGGTATAATAAATATATGAGGAATAGGGAGTTACTTATTAATCCGACGATTGCATGCGCAAATCTTTTAAATTTAAAAGAAGATCTGGATATATTGCAGGAAGAGGGAGGGAAGATCATTCATCTGGATATTATGGATGGCCATTATGTTCATAACCTTTGTCTTAGTTTAGACCTGATAAAAGCTATAAAGGAAAATTACTGTTTTTTGCAGGATGTCCACCTTATGGTTACAAATCCGCAGGATTATATTTATGATCTGAAGGATATTGGTGTGGACTATGTATGCTTTCATTATGAGACAGTCCCTTTTCCACAGCAGCTTCTTAAACAGATAAGCGACTGCGGCATAATGGGAGGAATTGCCTTAAATCCAGATTGCCCTGTAAATGATATAAAATCGGTGCTTCCATACCTAAACTATGTAGTAGTTATGGGGGTTGAACCAGGTTTCGCTGGTCAGAATTTTTTGATGAGTACTATTAAAAAAATAAAGGAATTAGATCAAATCAGAATTCATGAAAACTATAATTTTTTAATAGAAGCAGATGGCGGAGTTAATGACATATGGGCCGTCGAATGTCTTTTAAATGGTGCAGATATGTTGGTGTCAGGTGCGTTTGGTGTCTTCAAAAAAGAAGGTGGCAGGGGAGTCCGTCAAAATTATGCTGAGTTTAAAGAAACAGTAGAAAAAGCAATGCGTATAAGTTAAGGGAATCTATCAAAAGGGGGACTTATGAGTGAAAGTTTTAATGATTATGTATGATTCATTGAATAAGCGATTCTTATCATCTTATGGAAATAATAAGGTCATAACACCTAACTTTGCCCGGCTGGCAGACCATTCCGTTACCTTTGACTGCTTCCATTCAGGCAGTCTTCCGTGTATGCCTGCAAGAAGAGAATTACATACTGGAAGGTATAATTTTTTACACAGAAGTTGGGGACCATTGGAACCCTTTGATGAATCAATGCCACAAATGCTTCGTGATCATGGCATATATACACACCTGATAACGGACCACTGTCATTATTGGGAAGATGGAGGTGCTACGTATCATAATCGATTTACAACGTATGAGCTTGTACGGGGGCAGGAAGGAGATCCCTGGATAGGTGAGGCAAATCATTATGATTGCGTCGATTCAATCAGACAGGATAAAATTAACCGTCAATATATGTTAAATGAGGAGGATCACTTTCATGCTAGGGTCTGCAAAAAGGCATTGGATTTTTTAGAAAGAAATCATGATCAGGACAACTGGTTTTTACAGGTAGAATACTTTGATCCGCATGAACCATATTTTGTACCCGAAAAATACGTAAAGATGTATACAGACGAAAAACCTGCATTCGACTGGCCGCAGAATATGCCGCTGGTTGATCAGGGAGATACGAATATTCAGGAAGCGGTGATTAACTATCAGGCATTACTGACCATGTGTGATGTATACCTCGGAAAAATATTGGATCTGCTTGATAAATATGAGTTGTGGAAAGATACTATGGTAATTGTTAATACCGACCATGGGTATATGTTGGGGGAAAAAGGTCATGTAGGGAAAAATTATATGCCTCCATACGAGGAAATTGTAAATACACCATTTTTCATATGGGATCCAAGGGTAAAGAAGAGAGGGGTAAGGAGTACCGCGTTGGCACAAACAATTGATATTGCACCAACCATACTTTCACTGTTTGGGGTAAATAAAGGAAAACATATGCAGGGGAAAGACCTCTTGAAAGCTCAGTTGGATCAGAAGTTTAGAGATGCGGCGCTTTTTGGATATCATGGGATGCATGTTTGTGTGACAGATGGGCAGTACGTCTATATGAGGTGTTCACAGAATGAAGAAAATACCCCTTTGTTTGAATACACTTTAATGCCTGCCAGAATCAAAAGTATGTTCAGGATAGAGGAACTAAAACAGATGGAAATGCCAACAGCAGAATTTGCATTTACAGAGTATACTCCGGTTATGAAAATCCCATCGGACGAAAGATATGATAAAAGAATCTATTTTAAATGCAGTGATCATAGAAAGTTCGGCTCACTGTTGTTTGACCTAATCACTGATCCTATGCAGGAGCGGCCGATTCAGGACGAGATCCAGGAAGAGAGGATGCTGGGGTTACTTCGAATATGTATGCAGGAGAATGAGGCACCTACGGAGCAGTATGAGCGTCTTGGATTACAATAAGCTCATTAAAAAATAAAAGGAGGAAAAAAATGAGAAAGGGGTTTGCATGTTTTTTAACAGTCTGTATGGTGGTTTCTACGCTTGGAGGATGCGGGAATTCTAAGGGGACGTACGAAAGTGCCGGATCGGAAAAGAAAGTTGAGGTTACAGAGACGGCTGCAGATGAGAAGGAAAAGACATCAGAAGCTGTAGTCTCGCAAAAAAATGGGGACAAGAAGAAAATAAGTATATGGTTTTGGGGGGCTCCGCCTGAACATCAGGAAGCTTTAAACAAAAATCTGGTGGAGGCATACAATCAGAGTCAGGATGAGTATATGATTGAAATTGAGTATCGCAGTAATGTGGATACCGATATTTCTGTAGCTCTGTCAGCGGGTGAAGGACCGGATATTGTATATGGATCAGGCCCGGCCTTTATTAAGCCAATGTCAGAAGCCGGCAGATTTGAACCGTTGGACAAGTATTCGGAGCAGTATGGCTGGGAAGACAGACTGATCAAGCCGCTTTATCAAGCATGTACGGTAAATGATACGCTTTATGCGCTGCCCTTATCACTGAGCACAATTGGTATATTCTATAATAAGAAAGTTCTGGAAAAGAATGGCTGGGAAGTTCCTACGACGATTGATGAGGTAGTCAGTATTATGGATGAGGCTATGGAAAAAGGTATGTATGGAAGCGTTACGGGAAGTAAAGGCTGGAAACCGGTAAATCTTGCCTATGCCTCATTATTTATTAACCATTTTGCAGGATCCGATGTAGTATATAAATGTTTGACAGGACAGGAAAGCTGGAATAATCCGGCAATGGTCAATGCCATTAATACATCGGCTGAATGGTATAAAAAGGGATATTTATGTTCGGACTACATTAATTTGAATTACAACGAAGCGATGCAGCTCCTGGCAGATGAGAGAGCTCCATTCTTCTTCGGATTGTCGATCGTTTGTCAATTTGCCTCTACTTATTTTAATGGAGATACCGCAGATGATCTGGGATTTATACCATTTCCATCAGGAAATTCGGATATCCCATATCCAACCTATAGCTTGGGAGGAACCGCAACTTTTTCCATCAACGCAAATTCAAAATATAAAGATGAATGCGCAGCAATTCTGGATCGAATGATGAACAATGATTTTATGAATGACATGACGGAAAGCTGGCCTGGGTATTGGGGAATTCCGCTAAAGGATCCACAGTTCGATATGGATCGGATGGAAGGGCTTTCAGAGGTTTTTTGTGACATTGTCATGCGGGTCTCTAATGCGGTAGAGCAAGGAAACTTCGGTTATATTACTGGTGTATTTTATCCGTCTGCTACGAATAACGTGTTTGCAGATATTGATATGGTTTGGAATGACACGAGTACGGCAGAGGAACTGTTGGATCGTGCTGATAAAGAATTCCAGGTTGAATTAAAGAAAGGCTTGGTGCCTCCTACGCCGGTGCCAGGAATACCTGAGTAACCCGTTGACTGCAGATGGTGTGGAAGATTTCCTTCATCTTTTTTAGGAGACAGACTATGTATCGAAAAACAAATTGTTTATTGTTGCTTCCAGCATTACTACTAAGTGTATGCGTTGTATTGGTTCCGGGTATACTGACAGTTTTTACTTCATTCACAGACTGGAATGGGGTTCAGAATATTTTTCAGGCGACATTCATTGGACTCGATAATTATAGAGAACTTTTTAAGGATGAAATTTTTTGGATGGCTCTTTTCAATAATATTAAGTGGATGTTATTATTCCTGATTATTCCTGTATCCCTGGGACTGTTGAGCTCTGGATTGCTTCTATACTGTAAAAAGGGTAGGAGCATCTACCAGGTTTCTTATCTGGTTCCATATGTGATGGCCCCCATTGTCAATGCAATGTTATGGTTGAATATTATATACAGCCCAGTGGCTGGAGTGATAGGTTTTCTGAAAAAACAGGGTGTTGCTATTTCTTCGCCGTTGTCAAGCATGAATACTGCACTATATGGAGTAGCAGGAGTGGCAATTTGGAATTACTGGGGATTTTTAAGCGTTGTATATGTTTCTTCGCTGAGGCAGACCCCCCAGGATCAGATCGAAGCGGCGAAGGTAGAGGGATGCAATGGATGGCAATTGTTTCGATATGTTTATTTTGAAACACTTAAACCCACTTTTAAATTGATGCTGGTGATGGTTATGATTCAGGCATTTCTAGTATTCGATTATATAAAAATTTTGACAGATGGAGGTCCGGCACATGCGACTGAAATGTTGAGTACATATGCATATACGTTTGCGTTTTCCACTTATCAGGTGGGAAGAGCGGCGGCCGTTTCTCTGTTCATGAGTATGCTGGGGCTGATTTTTTCCGGGGTATACACCTGGATGAGCCGTCATGAGAATGATTAATGGAGGGCCAGAATGATAAACAGAATAAAAAAGACTGCAAATAAGTTTGGGATTCATATGGTTCTGATCCTGCTGACCATAGTTTCCATAGGTCCTGTTGGACTGGTTGTCATTAATAGCATGAAGCCACATGCCATGATCGTGAAAAATCCATTATCGTTCCCGACAACTATAGAAATTGCTAACTTTAAAACAGCATGGGAAGCTGGAAATCTGGCTGTAGGTTTTAAAAACAGTATTTTGATGACGATATGTTCTGTCATAATTGCGGTCTTCGCATCTTTTCTGGCAGGTTATGCATTATCAGGAAACCGCATGAAGCATACATCTCCGTTTATTATTTATTTTATGGTTTCTATGACAATCCCGCTTCAGTTGTTTTTGTTTCCGCTATTTTTTATTTATGCAAAATTAAAATTAGTGGGCAACATATATGCGGTCAGTGTAATTCTGGCAGCGACCAATATTCCAATGTCGGTCTTTCTTATGCGGACTGCATTTTTAAGCATACCGGATGATCTGGAAAGCGCTGCCAGAATTGATGGGGCAAGTACAATACAGGTATTACGATGGATTATGCTGCCTCTTATGTCGCCGGCATTCATTACTGTAAGTATAGTTGTTGGACTGAATGTGTGGAAAAATTATCTTATTGTAAGTACATTCCTCCAGGGAAAAGATAATTATACAGCACCGATGGGACTTCTGTCTCTGAATGGAACGTATACACAGGACCAGGGCGTTATGATGGCAGGTGCACTAATGTTAATAGGCCCTATTTTAATTTTCTTTTTAGCTTTACAAAAATATTTTATTGAAGGAATTGTAGGAGGGGCAGTTAAAGGATAATGACGGCGAGAAAACCAAATATTGTTTTTTTTATTGCTGATCAGTTACGCCATTCTGCTTTGGGTTGCTATGGAAACATGGTAGTGAAGACACCAAATATTGATGGAATTGCTGCTGAGGGGGTGGTGATGGAGCAGGCATTTTCATCCTGTCCGATTTGTTCTCCATATAGGGGACAATTGCTTTCCGGACAGTATGCGCACCAGAATGGGGTGATATGTAATGAATACAAGTTAAGAACTGATATTCCTACATTGCCAGAATGCTTGAAGAAAGCAGGATACAGTACTGCCTATATTGGAAAATGGCATCTGGGGTATGGACCATATCCAGAAGAAAAACGGTATGGGTTTGATTATATGGCAGCATATAATATCGATGATGATAAGAGTACGTCTTGCGTTCCATACTTTGAAAATGATGAGGGACCGAAGGCGATGTCTGACTGGGAGCCGGTTGAAGAAGCCAATATGACAATTCACTATTTAGAGAATCATATAAAAATGTCCCCGGAACGTCCGCTTTTTCTGGTCGTTAGCTGTATTCCCCCGCATTGGCCATACGAATTTTGTCCGGAAGAGTATCAAATATATAATCCGGAGGATATCCAGGTTCCACCTAATGTCCCAAAAGCCATGGAAGAATTTGAAAAAAAAGAACTGGCTCTTTATTATGCTAATGTTACAGGAGTAGATACTCAGTTTGGACGGATTGTAAATAAGCTTAATGAACTGGGAATGCGTGACAATACGATTGTATGTTTTACCTCAGACCATGGAGATCATATTGGGGCGCACGGATATGGAAAACCTGGAGATCTATGGCTCCATCATACGAAACGGGCGTCTAAGGCCACTCCATATGAAGAATCTGTTCATATACCTTTTGTGATGCGGTATCCTGATAAAATATTCGGAGGTAATAGAAGCAGTATACTGTTTAACAGTGTAGATGTCATGCCATCTCTTTTGGCTATGTGTGGAATTGACATTCCGGACAGTGTGACAGGAAATGATTTGTCCCATGCGTTTACCGGTCAAAAGGGGGCTGATCCTGACTCTGTATTTTTCCAGATTCTGGGTCAGGGCTGGCCGGCAAGAGGTCCATGGGTCGGGTACTGGAGGGGGATTCGGACAGACAGGTATGTTTATGCGAGATGGTGGAAGAAAGAAATGCCGTCTTTGCTGTTCGATATACAAAAGGATCCGTATGAACTGGAAAATCTTTATTATAATCAGGCGTATACAGATATTCGAGAAAGAATGGAAAACAGGCTGCAGCAGTGGCTAAGAGATACGAATGATCCATTTGACTATGGGAAAAGAGATCCGAAAACGGGGATCCTGTTATTAGGGCAGGAGTATTTGGAGCTGGCTGAATATAATGTTCTAAAGAGTGGGGGAGGGATATCAATATATGAAGAAGGAAGATAATGCTCTGTACAGGCAGATATACAGTCTGCCGGAATTAATACAAGATCAATATGACTATTTAGAGCCAGTGGTAAGAACATTATTGACTACTGAAGAGATTTATTCTATTAAGAAGGTAATTCTTACAGGCTGTGGTGACCCTCATGCTGCCGCGCTGGCGGTTAAACAGGCATTTGAGGAGTATACTCATATTCCTACGGAAGTCATGACAGCTATGGAATTAAGCCGCTTCTATCCTACACATGAGTTTGAGCAATTGCCTGGGAACCCATTTATCATTGCTATAAGCGATTTTGGAGAGTGCTCGCGTGTCTGCGAGGCGGCAGAAAGGGCAGTAAAATTGGGAGCATTTGTTTTAGGGATTACAGGAAAACCTTATTCGCGTATTGCCCAACTCTGTACGAAACTGCTTCCAATGAAAGTTCCTGACTTTGCCAGTGCACCCGGAACACGGTTCTATGCAGCGGATTTAATAGCACTTTTACTTCTGGCTGTCCGTATTGGAGAGGTCCGTGGTTTATATTCCATGGATGATGCCATGGAGCAGCGTCGCGACTTACGTGGAATGGGGGGACGTTTGGAGGAGTCATTGGCGGGAATTGATGAAGCTGCATATTCTTTAGCAAAGCGCTGGCGAAATTTGGGGGCCTTTGATTTTATTGGATCGGGACCTGAATATGGTACGGCCTGGTATTGCCAGGCGAAGGTATTTGAGGCTATTGGAAAAGCTGCGATGTATGTTGATTCCGAAGAATGGCTACATCTCAATTTTTTTATACGGGAACTGGATCAGACTGCGACTGTAGTGTTTGCCAGTGTCAAGTCACCAGCCATGAGTCGAAACCTGGAACTTCTTAAGTACATACATCAGTTAGGAAGACCATGCGTGCTAATAACAGATGGGACTGCGCAAGATTTTGAAACTGAAATTGAAACAATCCGTGTGCCGTCAGGAAAATTTTCTTTCGGGATTGTTCTCACTCAGTTTATTCCAGTAAATCTTATGCTTGGATACATGATGGATATGCTTGGGGAAGAAGACGGCCGTGGCTGTAAAGGTCCATGGAGTTTTTGCAAAGGCGGTGAGTCTGTAAAGAATAGTGAAATTATCATAGTGAGGTGACAGATTGGAATATTTAAAAAGAGGGATCTTTCGATCAGATAAATTCAGTGTCACAGAACTGACATCGGAAATCGAAGCATATGTACAAGAAAGTGGTATTTGGACGGGGCTTTGTGTTGTATATTCGCCCAGTGTTACTTCCGGTCTTACAATTACGAATTATCACGATCCGAAATGTTTCGATGATCTTCAGGATGAGATGAATCGTTTAATACCAACAAGAATAGACTTTAAACATCAGTTTGATACCCCCAGCGACGCTGCGGCACATGTGAAGTGTTCTTTGATGAACTGCAGTATATCTATGATTATTACGGGTGGAAAATTGTTACGAGGCCATTCCCAGGGGATTTTTTTCGTCGAATTTGATGGTCCACGTAACCGCGAATACTATATAAAGCTTATAAAAGAGGCATGAGAATATTTTTATTATGTGAGATATATAGACAGGCTGATAAATTATCTAAAGCATCTAAAATACATCGAGATTAACTAAGAAGTCAGTCACAGCGATAAAATCAAGCATATGGTAGCAAAGCGATTAGCAGATGTAATGCTCCATTACAGATATAGAGCCGGGGATCTATCCCGGCTCTATATTTGCATTTTGCTACAAAGTTTTTGTAAAGCAAAGTAATAACTGCGCTAATTACAAAACCAAATTTTGCATAGAAACGGCATGCTAATAGATTATCATCTTGTCAAAATATTTTATCATTTACATTAAATAGTTTATAATATCCAAAATAATTCCTCCTTTAAATCCTTTTATCACGTCGGTGATTATCTTATCCGTAATTTGTTCTAAAGTAGCCTGCAAATTAAGTCCCACTGTATAAGATGAACCGTTGGGTAAAGAAAACGTCAATACTCTACGCCAATAATAGTTGTCTTCAACTGTCTTCAAAAAATGAAGCGTTTTCGTACAAAAAAAGTGCCAGAACCCTTATAAATTAAGGAAATCCAACACTTCTGTGTGAATCGGAGTAACAGGATTTGAACCTGCGACCTCTCGGCCCCCAGCCGAGCGCGCTACCAAGCTACGCCATACTCCGTTTCTGGTCACTATGGTATTATAGCAGAAAGTTTGCGATTTGAAAAGTATATTTGTTGAAATATTTTATATTTTAAGATATGATGGTAAGGACGATATGATTCATGGAGAAAAGACAGGTGAGAAAGAATATGAAACCGATCGTGAGTTTTGATGTAGATATGACACTTTTGGACCATAAGGACTGGACGATACCGGACAGCGCCATGGAGACCCTGGAACGGCTCCGGGAGAATTACACCATTGTTCTGGCCACCGGCCGCGACATGGATTCCAGCTTCAGCGTCGTGTTAAAGGAACAGATCAGGCCGGATGCTATCATTCATTTGAATGGAACGAAGATTACGGTGGGGGACACGATTATATACGAGCATCTGTTTGATAAGGAACTGATGAAAAAGATCATTGCCTATGCACAGGAGGATGCAGCCTGCAGCGTGGGAGCCAGTGTGGGCGGGTATGATTACTACGTGCATCCGGAAGTGGTGAACCGCCACGATACGGATCTGTGGGGAGAATGCGGACGCCGGTTTGCGGACCCGTGGAAGCTTCCTGATTTGGATGTCAGGACAATGGCATACATTGGAGATGAAAAGGGTGCAAAGGCCATGGGGGCCCGTTTCCCCGAGGTAAATGTGCACATGTTCGCGGAAAAACGGGGCGCGGATGTGGTGGAGAAGACAGCCAGCAAGGCTATGGGGCTGATCCGCCTCTGCGACTATTTTAATATCCCTCTTTCCAGTACGGTGGCGTTTGGGGACAGCATGAACGATTACGATATCGTGAAGACGGCAGGCATCGGAATCGCCATGGGAAACGCCATGGAAGAGCTCAAGGAAGCCGCGGATTATGTGACTGATGCCGTGGATTCGGACGGAATCCGCAATGCCTGTGTGCATTTTGGGCTGATCCGGTTATAAGGGTGTGTGGCATTACTTTTATGAAAATATACAGGGAAGGAAATAAGTAGCATGGCAAAACATTATGATATCTTTATCATAGGCGGCGGGCCCGGCGGTTATACGGCTGCGCTTAAGGCAGCAGGGCTGGGGCTTAAGACTGCAATTGCAGAGAAGGAAAAACTGGGCGGGACCTGTGTCAATAAGGGGTGTATTCCGACGAAGGCTCTGCTTCATGCCTCCAGTATGTTTGCAGCGTTTCAGAGCTGTGATGTATTTGGAGTATCGGCTGATTTCATTTCTTTTGACTTTAAGAAAATGCAGGACTATAAGAAACGTTCTGTAAAAGAGTACCGGAAGGAAGTTCGGGAATCGATTAAAAATGCGGGGGTCGACTATATCGAGGGAACGGCAACGATCCGCCGGGGACGGACCGTGGAGGTCAACAGTCCATCAGGTAAAGACTATTACGAGGCAGATCACATCATTATCGCAACGGGGGCGAAACCGGTGATACCGGATATTCCGGGAGCGATGCTGCCGGGCGTTCTGACGAGTGACCGGCTGCTGGCTTCCGATACCTGGAATTACGACCGTCTCACGATCATTGGCGGCGGTGTGATCGGAGTAGAATTCGCAACGATATTCCAGGCGCTGTGCTCCCATGTGACGATCATCGAAAGCCGGGAGCATTTACTGGGACCTATGGACAACGAAGTTTCCGAGGTCCTGGAAAATGAACTGAGACGGAAAGGAATCGCTGTCCAGTGTGAGGCAAAGGTCCTGGAAATCCGCGAGGAGGAACAGGGACTCATCTGCGTTTACGAGGCGGGGGGAGAGGTACGGACGATCCGTTCCGGCCAGATTCTCCTGGCAGCAGGCCGAAAGCCGAATCTGGACGGACTTTTTGGACGGGATGTCAGCCTTGCCATGGAAGACGGATGTCTTAAGACGGATTCGGAGTTTCGGACCAGTGAACCCGGCATTTACGCCATCGGCGATGTGACGGCCGGCAAGATGCTGGCTCATGTGGCGGCGGCCGAGGGTACTTATGTGGTGGAAAAGATCGCGGGTGTGCATCACACCATACGGCTTTCCGTGGTTCCGAACGGCATGTTTGTGGAACTTCCAGTCGTGCCGGGATGCATTTATACCGAGCCGGAGATTGCTTCTGTCGGAATTACGGTGGAAGAAGCGAAGGCCCATAACATGAAGGTGCGCTGCGGGCGCTACTCCATGAGCGGTAATGGAAAATCCATCATTACCAGAGAACAGAGCGGATTTATTCATCTGATTTTTGAGGAATATTCCGGAACCATTGTCGGCGCTCAGATCGTCTGTCCGCGGGCCACTGATATGATCAGTGAGATGGCGACTGCTATCGCAAATGGCCTGACAGCGGATCAGCTCATGCTTGCCATGAGGGCCCATCCGACTTACAGCGAGGGCATAACGGCGGCAATCGAGAATTATTATGAAGCAAAAGGAGACGAAAGGTTATGATTCAAGAGAGAATTGCAGCATTACGAAGCCTGATGGCGGAGCGCCAGATTGACGCTTACATGATTCCAACCTCCGATTTTCATGAGTCGGAATACGTGGGCGATTATTTTAAATGCAGGAAATTTATAACTGGTTTTACAGGGTCCGCCGGTACGGCGATTATCACGCAGACAGAGGCGAGACTCTGGACCGACGGCCGGTATTTTGTACAGGCGGCGAAGCAGCTGGAGGGAACCGGCGTGCTCCTCATGAAATCGGGTCAGGAGGGTGTTCCGACCGAGGAAGAGTATCTGGCAGAGGTTATGCCTCAGAACGGAACCCTGGGTTTCGACGGCCGTGTCGTCAACAGCCAGCTGGGAGAGAAGCTGGAAGAACTTCTGGAAGACAAGCACGTGAAATTTTCCTGGAAGGAAGACCTGGTGGATCTCATCTGGGAAGACCGTCCGGCGTTATCCGCTGAACCGGTCTGGATTTTAAAAGAAAACTACGCGGGTAAATCAGCAGCGGATAAGATTGCTGATTTAAGGGAAGCGATGAAGAAGGAGAAGACCACGGTCCACGTCCTCACCACGCTTGATGATATCGTGTGGCTGTTAAATATCCGTGGAAATGACGTTGTCTGCAATCCCGTAGTCCTTTCCTATGCATTGGTGACGAAGGAACGGTTCTATTTATTTATCAATGAGGCGGTTCTGGACAGCGAAGTGAAATCCTATTTAAAAGAGCTGGGCGTTACCGTACGGCCGTATAATGATATTTACGATGCGGTGAGCCAGTTAAAGGGGCAGAAGGTGCTTCTGGAGACAGCGAAGACCAACTATGCGATCATCAGCAATCTGGATGAATCCAATGCAGTTGTTGACCGTATGAATCCGACCGCTCCGGCCAAAGCAGTCAAAAATCCGGTTGAGATCGAAAATATGAAGAAGGCCCATATCAAAGACGGTGTGGCCATGGCGAAGTTTATCTGCTGGCTGAAAAAGAATATTGGAAAGCAGCCGATCACCGAGCTTGACGCGGAGCATTACCTGGATAATCTGCGCGCAGAGCAGGAGGGAAATCTGGGACTTTCGTTCCATACCATATCCGCTTATGGGGCAAATGCGGCGATGTGCCACTATTCCGCGACGCCGGAGAGCAATGCGACTCTGGAGCCTAAAGGACTCTATCTGGTAGATTCCGGCGGACAGTATTATGAGGGAACAACCGATGTGACGAGAACGATCTCCCTGGGAGAGACGACGGAAGCAGAACGGGAACATTTTACCCTGAGCGTCATCAGTATGCTGCGTCTGGCCGCTGTAAAGTTCTTATATGGGTGCAGAGGACTTACCCTGGATTATGTGGCGAGAGAGCCGCTCTGGAGCAGAGGACTGAACTTTGACCACGGAACCGGCCATGGAGTAGGTTACCTGCTAAATGTTCACGAACGCCCCAACGGTATTCGCTGGCGTATGGTGCCGGAGCGTCAGGACAACTGTGTACTGGAAGAAGGCATGGTGACTTCCGACGAGCCGGGCATATATATTGAAGGCAGCCACGGCGTACGTACGGAAAATCTTATTGTCTGCAAGAAGGCAGAGAAGAACGAATACGGCCAGTTTATGGAATTTGAGTTTCTGACCTTTGTGCCGATTGATTTGGAAGCACTCGATAAATCCCTGATGAACGAGCGGGATGTGGAACTCTTAAACAGCTATCACAGCGCAGTATATGAGAAGATATCCCCTTATTTAACAGCGGAAGAGGCCGAATGGCTGAAGGAAAATACGAGGGCGATATAAGCAGGAGTAAATAAAAAAGGCATATAAACGATATAAGGCGGAGCTATGCGGTGTGGATCCTGTCAGGGGCGGTGAAAAATAGATTTTCATCGTCTTCCTGACGGGAATTCACGATCGCTATGGTTCCGCCTGTTTTTGGGTTATTTCTTTACGAAGCCGCATCAGAAGCGGAATAATCGCTTCCCAATCCTCTTGATTTAGTTCTTTCAGCAACTCCACGGCCCTGCGGAATTGTGGCGGTTCCGCCATTTCGGTATCAAAGAATTCCAGCGGCGTAATTTCCAGGTAATCGCATATTTCGAAGAATTGTTTCATGGAAGGCATGGAGCGGCCAGAGGAAATACCCTGAATGTAACTCTTATTTTTACCAAGATCCAGACTCATCTGGTATTCTGAGACATCCTTTTTTAAACGGAGCTCTGTAATTCTGTTTCTGACAAACTGTTCATTCATTCTTATCACCTCTATGGTTAATCATAAAGGATAATCTTTCCCGACATTACGTTTTATATGCGTAATAATGGCAGAAAAATCGGTTGCATATACGGATAAAAAGCGTTATTATATAAGTTAGAAAAACGAAAGAGAATGATAAAAAGAAAGTGCGTGCCTATAGGGCGAGAGGATGTCCGATGACAGAATATTTAAAAAAGAGGAGGGATAAATGGTCTTGGAAAAACTGGGCTTTTTTATGCGGCCTCATCTATATCCTGATTATGGCGGGAATGTTTGGCTGCAGTCGAATGCAGTCCGGAGGGGCGGCAGGCGGCTTGATCGCGGCTGTGTTTGTTGTATCTTTGGCGGCAATGGCCGTGATGACTGTGATTTCTTATCCGGTGAGGAGGGAAAAAGAGATAATGCAGGAGTGTGGCCAGGAGCAGGACGGGCAGGAGGTGCGGGATGCATTGTACCGGAGACTGGGGGAGTTTGCCGATACGGTCCTGTTTGAGTATCGATACCGGGACGGAGCGATTCTATTTACACCGAACGCTTCCGGTCAGATCGAGATTCCGGTTTTAAAGAGTGTGCTGGAGAAATACGTGAAGCGTCCGCCGGCGCAGGGCGAAAACAGATGCTTTGAGTTTCGTATGAAAGCGAATATGGAAGAATACCGCTGGTGTATCTGTCACATCAGGGCAGAGTACGACGGGGCGGATGCACCTGTTTGTCTGATCGGAAAACTGGATGATATCACCAAACAGAAGGAGCGGGAGGAGCAGCTTCTCTTTCAGTCCACCAGAGACGGTTTAACCGGCGTGTATAATAAGACGGCATTTGAATATATGATGGAAGAAACCTTAAAAAGAGGCAGCCGCGGCTGTTTATATATGATTGATATTGATAATTTCAAGGATGTGAACGACCAGTACGGCCATCCGGCCGGGGATAAGATTCTCGTTAAAATCGGGGAACTGCTGCGTGAAATTTTCCGGGATTCTGATTTGATTGGCAGGGTGGGAGGCGATGAATTCGTGGTCTATTCCGAGTGCGGCGAGACGAAAACGAGGGCGATGAAGCTTTTAAACGGCACAGAGGATTTTACGAAGGAAGGCGAACACCGGATTTCTGTGAGTATCGGAATCGCCGCAAGCACCGGGGAGCCGGACGAAGAGTATCAGGAACTGTTTTCCAAAGCCGATCAGGCCATGTACCGGGCGAAACAGGAGGGGAAAAACCGGATTGCCTGGTATGAGGAGTAGGCGAGAAGAAGAGAAGTGAAAAGAGGATTGAAATAAGGATAAGAAAAAAATGGCTGCGTTGAAAACGCGGCCATTTTTTATGCAGCATGCAGTACGATGGGTGAAATGATAAGGATGGATTTCTAATTCTGATCGTCGGGCAGATCTACCAGAGTGTAGGCATGGTTGATGCAGGGTAAGAAAATTTCGATAATGTCCGAGGTGCGGATTTTTAAACTGGACGTATTGATACAGGGATGACAGCCGAGAAATTCCTGTTCAAGAATAGCCTTGTCAATCAGCAGGCGGACACGGTTTTCTTTATCATTCATCAGGCCCAGAACGGAGACGGAGCCAGGCGTTATGTTCAGATACTCTTCCATAAATTCCGGTTCTGCAAATGAGAGTCTGGCTGATCCGATTTGTTTTGACAGGACTGCCGTCCGAAATTTTTTATGTCCCGGGATCATGAGAAGATAAAAACAGTTTTTCTGTGCATTGCGCAGAAATAAATTTTTACAGATATTTGTGTTTAAAAGCGTATCGATATCATGGCATGCTTCTATCGTAGCGGTCGGATCATGATCCAGACGCTGATAGGTAATTCCCAGCTTGTCCAGGAGATCGTAAGTATGTATCTCTTTATTAAGACGCCCGGCAGGATTTGCGGGCCGTCCGGTATATAGGGTGCGGTCTAAGTGAAAGTCCGGTATGGGGGTAACACATTCTCCAGGAGTAATATTTGTCATATGGAGTGCCTCTTTCTGTTTGAAATCTGTCTATTGAGCAATAAGAATCCTGGTGTTATTATACTAGAGTGTGGGAAAAATGCAAGTGTAAGCAGAGCTCGAGTTTCCGCAGTTCTGTCCACAGAAGCACCATTACTGTTTATACTTATATACAACTTTAAAAAAATGCCCAAAATATAAGGAATCCTATCCCTTTTTGATGTAAA
>OBXM01000446.1_pt1 | contig 43543 bp, 39 predicted proteins | sample 1538141 | NCBI WGS metagenome assembly OBXM01 (sample SAMEA2580153, study PRJEB22360) | human gut metagenome | biome: human gut; feature: human-associated habitat; material: faeces | place: Denmark | collected 2008/2010 | reverse complement strand
ATGCAATTGTAAGTGTAAATTCAACTAGATTGTTGTGTAAGAGTCTTTTCTACTTAGCTACTTTGAAAGTGGAATTTAACTTTTCACTTCAGCCTTTTCTCTTCCAGCAGCTTATTTGCTGGTTTTCCTGTTAATGTATGATATGATACATATAGAAGGAAGGGGTTGTATGCATAGCTTATTTCTACGCGAAGTATCAATAGATTGGGATGCTGTTAGCGACTATACGCAACATATTGCGGCACTGCACTCCTTTGACCGGCTAATCTTTCAAAAACAGATTACCTTTTTTACAGGAGAAAACGGCTCCGGCAAATCAACGCTTCTGGAGGCGATTGCTGTTGCTTATGGTTTTAATCCGGAGGGTGGTACCAAAAACTACCGCTTTTATACAAAGGATACGCATTCCTCCCTGCACGAGGGGATTCATTTAAGCCGCGGTTTCTGTCAGCCCTCCTGTTCTTATTTTTTACGGGCGGAAAGTTTTTATAATCTTGCGACCAAGGCTGAGGAGTATGCGTCCATCTATCAGGGAAGAGAACTGCATTCCTGTTCCCATGGTGAGAGCTTTCTATCCTTTATACAAAGCTTTCGGGACATCGGCTTGTTTTTACTGGATGAGCCGGAGGCCGCATTGTCCCCACAGCGCCAGCTGACCCTGCTGATACAGCTGTCAACGATGGCTTGGGAAGGCTCACAGTTTCTCATTGCAACAAACTCTCCGATTTTGCTTGGTATTCCCAATGCACAGATTTTAAGCTTTGATGATGGAATCATTGAAGAAATCACCTATGAGCAGACCGCATCCTATCAGATCACCGAAATGTTTATCAATAACCGTGAGTATATGCTCGACAAGCTGTTACGGGAAAACGAGAAATAAAAAGCGATGAATACAAAACAAGCTGCTACCATACAGCAAAGGAGATGTTGATGATAACACTACGCAAGGTTGACAAACGCAATATCTGGTCCATTGTTCGGCTGAAGGTGCATGATGAACAGCAAAGCTTTGTGGCAACCAATACAGAGAGCATGCTGCAGGCATATACAACGATGACAGAAGGTGGTGTTGCTTTGCCGTTTGGCATCTACGATGAGGAAAGTCTGATTGGTTTTGTCATGTTTGGCTACGGACGACAGGAAGAAAGTGATCCACCGATCGCACAGAATAATTATTCCATTTGGCGGTTTATGATTGATAAAGCCTGGCAGGGAAAAGGACTAGGCAAGCAGGCGCTGCAGACTGCCATTGATTTTGTAAAAACGATGCCCTGTGGTAAAGCAGAGTTCGTATGGCTTTCCTATGAGGCAGAGAATACAGCTGCCCGTGCCTTATATTATGCAGCAGGCTTTCGTGAAAACAACGAGCTGTGTGACGGTGAAACCGTAGCCGTTTTGCGGCTAAAGGAAGCATAGCAGTATGGAAATACAGAAATTTTGGGAATCCTTTCTGAAAGAGGCGCAAGCTTCCCTTTACCACCACGTATCAGGAAGCCTTTCATTTTGAACTGACACAAACGCTTGCGGACAGCCTGCTAAAGCTGGTGCTTGATAACATAAAAAGAGCGACTGCAAGCAGCTTCTATGCATATGAAATCCAGCAGGAACGGCTGCCGCAGGTCAATGACTTCAATATTCTGACCGACTGGGCAGGCACTCCCTTCTGTGTGATCAAAACCACAGCCGTTACGATCCTTCCCTTCCATAAGATAACCTTCGCGCTGTGTTTGCGGGAGGGTGAGGACGATACACTGGAATCGTGGCAGAAAACCCATCGTGCCTTTTTCACAAAGGAAGGAAATGCTTTGGGCTATTCGTTTTCTGAGGATATGCCGGTTGTATTCGAGGATTTTGAGGTCGTCTACAGGCGATAGAGAAAAGGGATGCGTCTTTTTGAGGGTTCTTTCTCTATTGCTGGTAAACTTAAACAGGGAGATATCAACACGATTGTATTTATCAATAGATTGAGATCTCCCTTTTTCAAACAGACGAAAGTAAGAAAGAACCCTTTTGAGAAGCATCCTTCTCTATGTACATTATCGTCGCACGGCTTCTGTTTGAGAATAGCATGAGCTGGAAACAAGCCATATCAGCGTCAGATATATTATGCATAACAAACAAGGCAGAAGCTGAAACAGCCTCTGCCCTGTATACGATTGGATTAAATTGCACTTAAATTTAATACGCCGAGGAAGTAACAGATCAGCACTGCAACACCTACAACGATTCGATAATATCCGAAGATTTTGAAATCATGGTTGCGGATATAATTCATCAGGAAGCGGATGGCAAACATGGATACCACAAATGCGATAATGCTTGCGACAACGAGCAGTGCAATATTTCCCCCGCTCATGGAGAATCCGTAATGCATGAAGTATTTTAGGAATTTTAATCCGCTGGCACCCGCCATGGCAGGAATTGCCATAAAGAAGGAAAACTCACTGGCCGCAAAACGGGAACACCCCAGTATGGAAGCTCCTAAAATGGTTGCCCCACTCCGTGAGGTTCCGGGAACCAGAGCCGCAATCAGCTGGAACAAACCAATCAGAAAGGCCGTTTGATAGGTGATTTCACCAACCCTACGGTATTTGGGATGATGCTTGGTGCTTTCCAGTACAATAAATCCGATACCGAATACGATCAGTGCAATTGCCACAACAATGGCATTGTTCATATACTTTTCAACATAGTCATTCAGAAAGATTCCGATAATACCGGGAATGGAGGCTACAAGAACATGAAACCACAAATCCCATGTGGAACGTTTTTCACTGATGGATTTTCTTGATGAAAATGGATTCAGCTTATGAAAATACAAAACGCAGACTGCCAGAATGGACCCCAGCTGGATAACAACCAGAAACAATCCCCAGAATGCAAATTCCGGAGTATCCGGTTTGGCCAGTGATGAGCTCATCGGAAAGAAGCTGTTGAACAGAATCATATGCCCGGTGCTGCTGACAGGAAGCCATTCCGTAATCCCCTGAATGATTCCCAGCAGAACCGCTTTTATCATATCAAATAGAAACATAGTGTAATCTCCTTTTTTTCATTCTTTACCATTGTAAACCACACGGAGGTAAAGCACAACCTTTCCCCTTGAAAAAACAATAACAATTGTGTAAGAAATAAGCTTTTTTCAGGACCAAAACAGCTAGGGCGTATGCATAAGCTCCTTTTTCAGACCTATGCCTGCAGCCACTTTCTTACCATTTCCTTAAACAGGGCACCGCGCACCTCATAGTTTGGAAACTGGTCATAGCTCGAGCATGCCGGTGACAGCAGGACGATATCCTGTTCCTTACTGTTCGCAACTGCCGCATCCAGTGCCTCCTGCATGGTTTCCACAACCTGAACACAGGAGAAGATATCCTGAAACTGCGGTCCGGTTTCTCCAAAAGCCACACACAGCTTGACGCGTTCATCATACTGCTTCAAATCTTCAAAGCTGATGCCCTTGTCATGCCCGCCGGCAAGCAGAATGATGTTTTTATCAAAGGAGTTCAATGCCGCAGCAACCGCATGGGTATTGGTTGCCTTGGAGTCATTGTAAAATTTTACACCGTTTTTCTCTCCGATATATTCCAGACGATGCTCCACCGGCGAAAAGGCGGCAATCGCCTTTTGAATATCAGAAACGGATACGCCCAGCTTATAGGCCATGCAAGATGCAATCATGGCATTGGACAGATTATAGTCGCCGACGACATGAAAGTTTTTTTCTTCAAACAGCGCAAGCTCATGCAAATATACCGTACCGTCTTTACGATACAAATCAACATCCTGACGTGTCAGGGAAAAATCAATCACTTTACATGGAATATGCTGCGCATACTGCATGACGGTTGCATCATCCACATTGCGCAGGAACCAATCATCCTCTGTACAGTTCTCATAAATGCGCATTTTGCTTTCATAATAGGATTCCACACTCGGCATATAGTCCAGATGATCCGGTGCGAGGTTGCATACCACGCTGACATGCGGCGCAAAGTGTTCAATGCCCAGCAGCTGAAAATTACTCAGCTCCAAGGCGACATCCTTTTCTTCATCTTCATAAGCAAGCGCAAGCTCACTCAGCGGCCAGCCGATGTTGCCGGCTACGATTGCCTTATGGTTATATTTCAGCATTTCATACAGCATGGTGGTGATGGTTGTTTTTCCATTCGTCCCCGTCACAGCACCATACTTGAATTTTGTCGCATACCGGTAGCCGATTTCCACCTCTGTCAGAATCTTCACCTTGTGCTCCACAAAGTAGCGGACAAAGGGAACCGTGTATTTGATCCCCGGATTTTTCACAACGAAGGCATAGTTTTCGCGCTTTAGTTCTTCCGGATGTCCCTTTTCAAACACATGAATGCCCAGGGTCTGCAGCTCTTCCAGCTCACGGATCGCATTCATATCCGTAATCGTAACATCATAGCCATGCCGCTGTAACAGCTTTGCGACCGCAACACCGCTTTTTGCGGCTCCAATTACCAGTACATGTTCCTTCATATTACATTACCCCCAGCCATAAGCCAAGTGCCGCAAGGACAACACCGATGCTCCAGAACATCAGCACCACCTGTGTTTCCTTCATACCGCCCAGCTCGAAATGATGATGCAGCGGTGCCATCCGAAACACCCGCTTCTTTGTCGCCTTATAGCTTGTTACCTGAATGACGACAGACAGCAGCTCCATGACGAAGACACCGCCGATCACCACCAGCAGCAGCTCCTGCTTTAAAATCATGGCGCTTGCCGCAAGCAGACCGCCGATTGCCAGGGAGCCGGTATCCCCCATAAAGATTTTAGCCGGATGCACATTAAAGCGCAGATACCCAAGCAGCGAACCGCATACCGCCAAAAGCAGCATTGCCAGATCCTTATTTCCCTGCAGCAGGGCAAATATCACAAAGGGCGCAATCGCAATGATGGAGGTTCCGGCACACAGGCCATCCAGACCATCCGTCAGATTGACGGCATTGGATTCACAGGTGAACATAAAGAAGATCAGTACAAAATACAGAATTCCCAGCTCCAGTGAAATATGAACAACCGGAAGAATCAGCGTCGTTTCCGCAATGGAGCGGTAGAACAGATAAAATACGACCGCCAGCACGGACTGCATCAGAAACTTCACAGATGGTTTCAGACCGTCATTGTTCTTTTTCACGACGATCAGGAAATCATCAATGAATCCGATGAGGGCATAGCCCAGATAAGCCAGTACACAGATCAGCATTTCCCCTGAGAAAAAAGCCTTGTAGTCCAGAACCAGCATAACCAGGATCGGGACACTTACAAATACCAGCCCTCCCATCGTCGGGGTTCCCGTTTTCGCCATATGGCTCTGCGGTCCTTCCTTGCGGATGCTCTGTCCGAATTTAATTTTATGTAGAAACGGAATGAGCAGCGGCATTACCACCAGGGTTGCCACCAGACTGATTCCGAATGCAAGCAGATATTTTATTTCCAAAGTAGTTCCTCCTTAGCTAGACGTTCCTTTACGCAGGATCGATCAGAAAAGGGATATTCGTGTCCGAAAGCCGTGATGGTTTCCTCGCTCCCTTTTCCAGCGATTATTATTATATCACTATTTTGTGCTACTTTGATAGTATGTTTTATCGCAAAGTAGCGATTTTCGAAGACTGCTGCGTTGGGAAAGCTCTCACATTTCATGTCGGCAAGGATACGGTCTACACTTTCCCCTCTTGGATTATCACTCGTGAAAACGGCAAGATCACTGTATTTTGCGGCAATGGCAGCCATGGCAGGACGCTTGGTGCGATCCCGTTCTCCTCCACACCCCAAGATGGTCAGAATCCTTCCTTTTTTTACAGAATTGGCAAAGACCAGCAGCTCTTCGACCGCGGCTGCAGTATGTGCATAGTCGATCCAGATGGTGAATCCGCCAACCTCCATAACCTCCATGCGACCGCTGACCGGCAGCAGCTTCTCACAATCCTTACGCAAGCGCTCATAGGAAAAGCCCAGTCGATGGACAACCACAATTGCCTCTGCCAGATTGTATACGTTCACCATACCCAGCAAACGGGCATGAAAATCATAGCCCTGCAGACGAAAGGAAAGGTCATGATCACTGAGTTCCACATCATGCAGCGGAAAATGTGCTGCCTGCATACCGATGCTGATACAGGCATGCTGGGCAAGGTTGACCAGCTCCTGCATATAGCTGAGGTCACTGTTGTACACAATGGTTCCCTGCGGCTTCAGATAGCGGCGCAGCTTGAATTTGGTATAGCGGTAATGCACTCTGGTCAGGTGATAATCCAGATGATCCTGTGTGATATTCGTATATACGATATCATCAAAATGCAGAAAGCTGATGCGGTTTTGATCAATGGCATGTGAGCTGACCTCCATGACAACATGGGTAATCTTCTCATCGTGCGCTCTCCTGAAATAGTTTGCCAGCTGAAAACAGCCCGGCGTGGTGTTGTGAATTTCAATGACCTCATCCGGATAGCGGACACTCCCGGTGCCGATCTGCAGAACCCGGCATCCTTCCATCTTCAGCAGCTGGGAGATGATGCTGGCAACACTTGTTTTTCCATTGGTTCCCGTAATGCCGATCACATGCAGACGGGTACATAAATCCCCATAGTACAGCTCCAGCAATGCCTGTGTAATGCGCTCTACATGCGGTGTGTAGTAGACATGCTGCATAGGCAGCATCTGATCGCACAGCACCACTGCCCCCTTGTCCAGCGCCTCCTGTAAAAACGCCGCTCCATCATATAGGCTTCCTTTGCGGCAGACAAAGAGCCAGTCCTTTTTTACGTCGCGGGTATCATCACTGATTCCCTGCAGGATACGCGCATCCTCACAGTCGATATGCAGCAGTGCAAACAACTCATTTAACCTTATCATTTCCAAGATAAATCCAAACCTCCCCTCCCTCAGCACTGAGTGTGGTGCCTGCTTCCGGCATCTGTTCCATTACCGTATCGCCGCTGCCGATAAAGGTAAAGGTGACACCCTCCTGCGCTACATCCTTTTTCTTCTTTCCTCTAAAATCCTGCACCTTGATATTTTCCGTTTCCGGCCAGACCAGTTTCTTCGGAATCTGTTCCTCCGCCTTTTTCACACCGAGATAGGGCAGAATATCCTCATAGCAGGCCTTTGCGACCGGCGCAATGACCGTTCCACCGTACAGTACGTCATTCTGCGGACTGTCTGCCGCAATATACAGCACGATCTGCGGATCATCAATCGGTGCCGCACTCAGAAAGGACAGAATGTAGTTACTGGTGGAATACACACCGTTTTCCGCAATCTGTGCCGTACCGGTCTTACCACCGATTTTATAGCCCTCGGTATATGCCGGCTTACCGCCGCCGTTGGCGACAACACTTTCCAATGCATAGCGCATCTTCTTGCTGGTATCCTCACTGATCACCTTGCGTTTTGCTGTCGGCTTATATTCCAGTATTGCATCATGGGTAATCGGGTCGTTGATGCTTTTGGTGATATACGGCGTATACAGGGTTCCGCCGTTGATGATGGCAGAGAAAGCGGTAACCAGCTGAATCGGTGTGACACTCAGCCCCTGTCCAAATGCAACCGTCGCCTGTTCCAGCTCTCCCATCGCACTTTTCTTAAACATGATGCCCTTGCTTTCTCCGGGCAGATCAATGCCCGTTTTTTCACCGAAGCCGAATTTTTTTACAAAGTCATATTCATTGTCCAGTCCCATTCGCCTTGATATTTCCACAAAGCCGGGATTGGAGGAATTTTCCAGCACCTGCAGGAAGGTCTGCTGCCCATGACCTCCCGCCTTCCAGGATTTGATACGGGCGCCGCCGACCATTTCATAGCCGCGGTCGTAATACGTATCCTTAAACATATCAAACAGCTTCAGCTCCAATGCAGAAGCGAAGGTTACGGATTTAAAGGTGGAGCCGGGCTCATAGCTCTTCCAGATTGGCAGATTGCGGTTATATACATCACTGGAATAATCCTTGTAATGATTCGGATCGAAGTCAGGCTTACTGACCATGGCCAGAATTTCCCCGGTATTCGGATTCATCGCCAGAGCCAGTGCGGATTTCGGCTTATAGCGCTTGACCAGATTGTTCAGCTCCCGCTCCACGATATCCTGAATATTGGAATCAATGGTCAGCTGTACATCCATCCCTCTGCCCGGTGCCTCATAGCTTTCCTTATATAATTCAACATTATGCCCCTTGGCATCAAACGGGATATTCAAAGCACCGCTTTTCGCAGACAAAATATCATTATACTGCAGCTCCAGACCTGCCAACCCCTGATTATCGATACCGGTAAAGCCCAGCACCTGTGCAAGATAGTTATTATTCGGATAGTTGCGCAGGGAATCCTGCACCAGATAAACGCCTGGTAAATCCATCGCCTCCAGCTTGCGCGCCTTATCATCGCTGATCAAACGTCCCTCCGGCTGCAGCTTCTGGGTGCTAACATGCTTGGTGATGGTAGACAGGATTTTTTTCTTATCCGCCTGTAATACATCTGCCAGCTGCTGGGCTGTCTTGTCGGCATCCTGTATCTGGGCAGGTACGACCATCACCGATGTACTTGGAATATCATGTGCCAGAACATTTCCGTTTTTATCCAGAATGGAGCCGCGCAGACCCGCTACGGTAAAGTCACGCTCCCACAGGCTCAGGGCTTTTTCCATAATATCGGTATGATGAAAGATCTGTTCATAACCGAGCTTGCCCAGTATACAGCAAAAAATAAGAATGCAGCAGAGAAAGATAGTGGATATTCTCGTTTTGACCTTTCCTCGAATCATACCGGATCACCTCAATCCATCGTATGAAATCAAGTTCGGTTTTATGATGGAAATCATGCGCAAGCCCTGGCTTCATTCCTAGGATTCCCTTTTTGCAGCAGTGCTCAGTAAATAATATTTTTTTGTTGACTCTCACGCTGCGTGATACTGTATGATGAAAGAGAAGATATGGTAAGCATTGGCGCGCGCAAAGTAAAATGACTTACGTATCGAAGACAGGAGTGGTACCATGAAAACAGTGAAAGAGGTCGCAGCGCTGACAGGCATCAGTGTCAGGACCCTGCAATATTATGATGAAATCGGCGTATTCAAACCAACGTCACTTACGGAAGCAGGCTATCGCCTGTATGATGAGGAAGCATTGAAAACCCTGCAGCAGATTCTGCTCTTTCGAGAGCTGGATTTTCCGCTGAAGGAAATCAAACGCATTATGACACAGAAGGAATACGATCAGGCAGAAGCATTTCAGAAGCAGAAGGCTTTGCTGATCAAGCGGCGCGATCGGTTAGATCGTCTGCTATCGCTGCTCGATAAATTAGAGAAGGGAGAATCCTGTATGGAATTTGAAGATTTTAAGCTACAGAGCTACCTGCAGCTGCTGGAGCAATTTAAAGCTGAGCATACCGAGGAAATCATGCAGCAGTGGGGCAGCATTGCCGCCTTTGATGACATTATCGCCCATATACGCGAGCATGAAGCGGATATCGCAAAAACCGCAGTTGAATACTATGGAAGCACTGCGGCGTATACTGATGCCATGAAGTACAATCTGGAGCATTTTTCAGAGATTATGGAAAAGCTGGAACATATCAGGCAGCAGAATTATGGAAAACGTAATCAACAGCTCATGGAGAAACTGCTGCAGGATACCACACGTGACCCCGCATCCGCACAGGTGCAGCAGATCATTTACGACATGCAGCATCTGATACCGGAAGAGGAAGCCTGTGGCAGTAATCCAGGTATGCATCAGCAAAAGCTGCTGATTGACAGCTACCTGCACAATGAAGCGTTGATACAGCAGACGGATCAGCGCTATGGCAGGGGAGCATCCAGATTCATGGGAAAAGCGTTGCGCATCTATTTTGACAAGGAGGATGCGGCAAAAAAACAGAGATGAAGAAACAGGCAATGAGAAAGGTAAAGGAATGCATAAAAGCCACAGGAACTAACAAAAGCCCTGTGCCTTTTATGCATTATTTAATCAAACAACGTATGCAAGCAAGACTGCAATATGCAAATGGCTGTGCTGGATGACGATATCGCGGATTCCTCTGCATGGGAACACAGCTATTGGAATAACAAAAAGAATGTGTAGAGAATATCCGAATCGTGTCGGTGCAGATGCTGATTATGAGGAGAAGAAGCATTCTTAAGGATGCGCAAGGGTATACGCAAACATCATTTCTCAGAACTTCATGCGTTGTATTGCAGTGACAGAACCGGCAGTGAATGCAGAGCTGTTGCAGCATAGGAAAATGAATAAATTAGCTTTATCACCTGTTTTTTTATGATATGATATAGGTGATAGAAGAACCATTCCAAGGAGGCGCATACTATGAAAATAACAGCTGCTACAACCGCAAATCTAATGGCGATCACCGTGTTTGCTCCCTGTGAAAACGATACTTGTATATTCAGCTGAAAACAAACTCAACCGTGAGAAATAACAAACAAGCAACACAAAGAAAAAAGCCATTAGCTGCCAAGGATGAGCAAGAGAAACTAATAAAAGAAAAATTTACTGAGGAGGAGGTAAAAGAGCTGTTAAAGGAAGGATTCACCATGGAACAAATAGCATATGTGGCAAAAGATAAAATAAAAGGTGATAAACAGTGCAGAATCATAGGTATAATTTTTGATATCCTTACATGGTTTATTCCGGTTTTTAAATAAGCTAAGCCAGGACACCCGCATGAGATATACCAAAGAGGCTGTTGTTCCAATGCCGGTTATACAACCGTGCTCGTAAAGAAAAGCATGTAAATGATGTACCCCTACGATAATTTGATATCCATTATTTTTAAGGAAGCTTATGTAAGCTTCCTTTTGCGTGCAAGAAGTAAAGCAGCGCGATCATGTTATCCTCTGCTTTTATCTTCCGGATACTTTCTTTATAAGGACATGCTTAAGAGGCATGTGGCATCCTCGTTCGATACATACCACAAGCAGGCAAACGGTTAAGAAATCACACTCTGGGAAGCACCTTTGGTATAGGGGCTCCTGCTCCAGTCAACGGGTTGTGGGAATATGGCGAAACTGTATGGTAAGCTTACACATAATTCTTCACATCCCTATTCCAAAGAAGCTCTTTCTATCCTTGTTCAAGCTGCCCGATTTGAGATTGAAGACAGCCCTGTATACGACTTTTCCTTATGAGTCATAGGTTATCAATTTCTATGCACAGGATATCCTGACTTTGAATTATGCACACTGGATACACAGCATGCATTAACCGGAATACTTTTTTACGTATACCGTTCCAGCTGTATTTTCATGCGTATCCTTACCTCTGTTTTTCATCCGCAAGTCCGCAGCGTTTTTCATACATCTGTACAGAAATAAGATACAGCATCAGATCGAACAGGAAGACAACCGCCAGAGTTAAAAGATTGATCGGCAGCAGTGTTTTTGTTCGCATAACCCGTTCAATGGCATGAATGATGAACACACTGGAAATAGCTGTCAGCAGCAGCGGCATGATATAGGTGAAGCCCAATTCCCTGTGGATGGCTTTTTTCATGTCTTGTTTCGATATGCCGATATTTTTCAGAATCTGACAGCGGCCATAATCATCATCCGCATCGTTGCAGGTTTTCATAAAGATCACACCACCGCAGGAAACGACGAAGACTAGAAACATGAAGACGCAGGCAGCGTACATAACGCGGACAAATGCCAGATCATCATTTTCGGGATCGACCCCCATAGCTGAAATCTGTTCATCACACAGCGGTGCCAATGTCTTGCGAAGCTCTTTGATATCGACGGCGGTATCCATCTGCACCATTTGCATATGCATATATTGTGTTTTTTCATTGATAACAGCCTGATAGTCCTCATCATTCAGAATGATGAAGTTCATATTGTTTTGCATGATTCCAAAATAATACTCCTCACTCTTTTCCTGAATGTGGATAGAGCGTCGAGGAAAGGGAACGATATCCTCTACCTCATCAGCCATGGAAATCAGATATTTCTTTGATAGACAAAGACCGTTTCCCGGCTTCGGTTCCCTGGCGAACACCTGTTTATGAATGCTTTTACAATATGTCTCATAGTCTGTATAGGAAAGCACCATATCTGTATAGATCAGATGGTTTTCATCCTCATAGGTATACGGAAAGCCCTGCAGCACTGCCTGATATTCCATGTTTCCAAAAGCCGCTGCGGCTTTGTTAAGGTCTTCTGTCGGAATGGGCTGTGTACTGAGCAGAATATAGGAGAATTGTCCTTCCCCTGCCGCCATGGCGTCATAGCGCTGCTTAAAGGCCAGCCCTGCATTCAGAGCACTGACGGAGCACAGCATCATAATGGTTACGATAGCATAGGTACGATAATTTTTCTTTACGCGAAACACCAGATTGTTGATCCATAATGTCCGCTGCTTTCGATAAAGAAAACCCTTTTTGATAGAAAGCTGCTGTAAAAGATAGGGAAACAGCGAACGATACAGGCCGTATACACCGGCAATGACCAGAACAACAGCAAGCAGCATATAGCTGAAGCTGTCCATTTCCCCAATCTGCATAGCACAGAAGTATCCGCCAATCAGCAGGATGGAAAAGAGAAGAGAAGAAAGCAAAGCACGAAGCCCTGTTGCCCTTACCACCTCACGCTGACGGGTTGCCTCCAGCATATCCCTGATGCTTGTCTTTATGATAGAAAAATACCCTTTTATGGCAAGTAGCAAATATAAAATGAGAAAGGCTGCGGCACATTGCAGAGCGGATACGAAGGAAAACTGCATGGAAATATCCGCTTCCATACCACTCAGCTGAAAAAACAGCATGGCAAACAGCTTAAAGAATACAACACCTGCACCAATACCGGTCAATACGGCACTCAAAGCAGCCAACAGCATTTCCAGCGTAAACATACGGGAGATTTCTTTCTGATCCAGTCCCATGAAAATAAAGGTCCCCATTTCCTTCTTCCGCAAATTCAAAAACACGTTGGTCGCATACCAGAGAAAGCAGAAGACGAAAAACAGCAGCACGACAATCATAGAGACCAGAATCATATCACTGAACTCCTGATTCTTTTTTCCCATGATTTCCAGCAGTCCGGAATCCATTAAGGCAAGAAAGTCATACAGGATAAAGGCGCTGAAGGAAAGAGACAGAATATAGGACAGATAGAACCGGATATTGCGTTTGAAATTCGCAATACTCAGACGCAGTATCTGCATGTTAGTCACCTCCCATGGAAGCGAGCAGCTGCAGGATGCGCTCATAGAATACCGAACGCTCTGCATCCGCATGAAGCGTTGTAAATATCTCTCCATCCTTCAGTATAAACACCTTGCGGGCGTAGCTGGCACTGAAGGCATCGTGTGTGACCATCAGAATCGTCGCATTGCGCTCCTCGTTGATTTCCTTCAGGCTGCATAAAAGCTCACGGCTGCTTTTGGAATCCAGTGCACCCGTCGGTTCATCCGCAAACACGATGCGGGGATTGCGAATCAGTGCACGTGCAGCGGCTCCACGCTGCTTTTGACCTCCGCTTAGCTGATGCGGATACTTTTCCAAATGCCCCTCCAGATGAAACAGCCCTGCCATTTCCTGCACACGCTGCTGTATGTTTTTTGCCTTCTCGTTGGATAATGAAAGCGGCAGGGCAATATTGTCCATCAGCGTCATATTATCCAGTAGATTGTAATCCTGAAAGATAAAGCCGATGTGTTCCTTTCGAAGCTTTGCCAGCTTTTCATTGCGAATGGCTGTCAGCTCCTGTCCATCCAGTATAATGCTGCCCTGTGTCGGCTTGTCGATCGTACTCAGCAGATTCAAAAGCGTACTCTTCCCCGCCCCGCTGGGACCCATAACCGCGATGAAATCCCCTTCCTCAATATCCAGTGACAGATTATTCAGTACTGTCGTTCTTACCTCTTTTTTTCCATAGATTTTCGACAGATTTCTTATTTTCATGATTTCATTCATCTTCAGATTCCTCCTTACAGGTTAAGCATACCATGCCCGTGATAGTAAAATCCTTACCACAGGATGACAGTTTTTATACATAACCTTACAAATCTGTCAGATGAAAAAAATCGCCGTCATGGGAAAAGGTAATCTGTATATCCGTATAGTCCTGTTCACGAGAGGTGATGGTAACCGTATGTCCCAAAAGGTCTGCAATCTTGCGCACAAAATACAGACCCATCCCCGTCGAACGATAGGCACCATTGCGTTGATTTCTTCCCGTATACCCCCGTTCAAACACCGCTGAAAGCTCCTCCTGACGAATTCCAATGCCATTATCTCGAACGTGCAGAACAGCATATTCCCTTACTTCACAGAAAAAGGTAAGCACGGGGTGCTCTTTGTGGTATTTGACAGCATTGGATATCAGCTGATCCAGCATATAGACAAGCCATTGTTCATCACTGAGGACAAGGATATCCACAGAATCCTCGATTTGAATTTCAAAGCCCTCGTGAATCAGAAAATAGGAAGCATTTTTCACAGCGCTTTGAATGGCTTTTTTCAATTCTATTTTCATAATGCTGCGATCCCCTGCCGGCATCCAGGCTTTGGCGGTGCACAGCATCATATGCAGCTGACGCTCCATTTTCTCCAGCTGCTCCTGTATATCTTTTCGCAAGGCGGCATCGGTATTTCGCTCATTCATCATTCGCAGGGCAGCCAGCGGCAGCTTTATTTCATGCGACCAGCGGGATATGTAGTCCTGCAGCTCCTGCTGCTGCATATAATGCTCCTTTTGTTCCCTGAGGTATTCCTGCTCATTATGTGCAAGCACCGTTTGCAGTTCTCCGGTATCATCCAGCTCCTCACTCAGTACATAGGAGGCTGTCTGCATTGCATTTTGCCAACCTTCTGTCTTTTTTAACCATCGATACCAATCGGACACCGTACACACTCCAATCACCACGAGCAGCATGAAATCCGCATAAAGCAGTTCGGACAGCTCCATTTTTACAGAGGAAAGCCAGAGAAAATACAGATGGTAAATGATCAGCAACGCTAACAGGATACAAATGCATAAACGCCTGTCCTTCAGCCAGCCCTTCATATCAGCAGATACCCCTGTTTCTTGCGTGTCTGTATCAAATCCTCATCACTGTACAACCGCAGCTTTGCCTTTAAGCGTGAAATGCCGGTAGTCAAGGAGCCATCCGATATAAACTCATCCGTACTCCAAATCTGCATCATCAGCTCCTCACGGCTTACGATACTGCCACGATTTTGAACGAGGATCTGCAATATCTTATGCTCTGTCCTGGTCAGCACAATCTCCTGTGATTCATACTGCAGCACGCCTTTGTCAAGATCGTAGCAAAGGGATTCAGCCAGTACAATCACGGTATGTCCGACATATTCGTAGCTCCTTCGCAAAAGCGCCTGCAGCTTGGCCATCAGCAGAGGTAAAGAGAAGGGCTTCTGCAGATAATCATCGCCCCCGCTCATCATCGCCATGATTTTATCCTGATCCTGATCCCTGCTGGATATGAACAAGATCGGAAGCGTTGAAAATCTGCGAATTGCTTCACACCAGTAAAAGCCGTCATAATATGGAAGATTGATATCCAGCAACAGAAGATCCGGTTTCCGCTGTGCTAGCGTTTCTGCGATTTGCTGGAAATCCTGCACGGTATCCACGGTATAGCCCCAGCGTGTGCAGGCCATTTGTATTTCTCTTGCCAATACCTCATCATCCTCAGCTATCAGAATTTTCATACGATCCCTTCTTTCTCTTCTTAGCCCGTCCGCTATATTCCTTTTCTTTATTATACCTGAAGAACACGGTCAGGTATCTATCAGTTTTGTCATGTAAAAAACGGCTTAAAGAAAAAAGGAATATTTCTAAAAGATAGGTACGTATAGCCATTTCATTATTAGATTCATAATATATGGAAAATTAATTAGGCTGACTTATATCTAGGCTAGCACCTTATCAAATCGCACGTACGCTATTAATAGTAGTATGATATACTTTTTCAAAAAAAAAGTATAGGTCAAATCTTATTTAGCCTATACTGATAATAATTTTCACTAGCCTTTTTGAAATCTTATAATACTTTAGAACCCACCTCAATCATCATAAACCCTACGCTAATTTAGAGACCCAATAATTTTAATATTCCATGTAGATTGAATTTTAAAATTTAATCATGCTAATTTACTTTTAATTCTACAACGCTATTACTAAATCTAATGAAAAATTTATTAGTATTATAATTGATTAGAATAATCCGTTGATTTCAATTTTCCTAACAAAATATTCAGGTCATGAAAATAAAACCTTTTTTAGCAACAATAATGACACAATCAAGGTTCAACATTAGCTACATTATAATATGTTCCAGTTTTAGGTGCATATGTAAAATATATTTGATCTTGATTCCCTTCAGTAATCCAGTAGTATTTTCCTGGATTAATCGCTGTTCCCTGAAGTACATTTGAAATCAAAGCAGCATTTGCTGCACCAATATCCCCTACTCTTGCAGAATCGCCATATGTTCTCCATCGCAAATACTGCCCATTCATAAACCAATCTTTTGCATAAAAGCTATAGCCACTAAAATCCCAGCCTTTTCCAGTAAATTTTTTTGATGTGTAGCTTGCTCCTTTATCAAGACCAAAGCTGGTCCTTGGAATACTTGCTCCCCTAAGTAAATTATGTATATCACTTTGCTGTACTTTATCAACTTCGTTTGATTCTCTAATTTCATGTTTTATAGTCTCGATAGTTTTTGCTTCAGGATCTGTACTACTATCATAGGTTTCTATTTTTATGCCTGATAAATCTTCTACGATAACATTTGCTTTCCCATGAAGAAAACCACCATCAGGTAATTCTATAACTTTATCTGAATCTTTTAAATCAGGGAATAATTCTAATTCTGGATTATCATAAATGTCTTTGTTATCGACAAAATTTTCATTTCGCTCATCATATTCACCTTGTTTTTCTGAAGCATGGACATAATTTAAAGAAATAATGCTACTACATAATAAAATAGAAATACTTAGTTTTTTTAAATTCATCATATTTTCTCCTTTTTTAGATATAATACATTTAACGTCTTTATCACGATATAATACTTATTCATGCATACTACTTAATACTCTACTCCAACTATAGTCATGCCATATAAAAGACATTATTATAAAAACTTGAATTCATTAATACCCAGACTGTTTGCACAAATTTCAAATCCAATAGAAGTTTAATGTCTTAAAAGTATACCATTAGTAAAGAGTTCGACACTATTATAAAATTATTAAGCTGTATTTGAAATAGATGTTAGCTTTATTTTCTACTGGAACTATGTCACAAAATTGAATTTGTAAAATTTCCAAAGAAATATATGCTAACAGCCAACAATAAGCTAAGCAAGACTAAACATTATTCCATAATTCAGCTTTATTTCATAATAGGATGGCAACATAATAAAAGTTTATTTTAAATATTCCCAGTTCCATAGACTATAATTCTTTAAAAGAAAACGTATATTCTAGTTATTTGGTTCATAATTTTTATTCTACCACCCCTTATTTTATAATATCTCCCCATATATATTATAATCTATTTTTAAGAATTGTAAATAAATAGGTTATACGACAAATCATCTATAATATAATTGAAGAATTCCATAAAATGATTTGTTTTGATCCTTCCAAAAAAGTTGTCGTACGACTAGCGACGGTTTTGATTTTATCAAACATTTTATTCTTTCTGCCAAGTTATTCTTTATCATCTCTAAATGGTCTTGTGCATACTGAATTCACCATAATTAACTACGTCTGAAATTGATCCAATCAGTAACACACTATTCTTTTATATCCATACCGGAAATGTCTGGCGGAGGTCATGGTATACAAAACATTGGAAAGAATCAACAACGTAATGCATCCCATAGCCATCATCATAATCATTAGTGTACGGTTGCTTCTTTTCATCTACACACCCCCTTTGAAAGGAAATGGCCCCTTAACAGGTGCCACTTCTACGATTCCATCTTTACTTTTATAACGGTATCCTTATTGATGGATTTTCCCGTTTTGATATTCTGTGAGGTCACCTTTCCAGTACCACTCATTTCAACCTCGATATGCGTCAGCTCCCAGAATGCGGTAATATCCTTCTTTGTCCACCCCTTCATATCCGGCATGGTAATTTTGGAGCCATCTGTCAGAATAAAGACATTCTGATTGGATATAATGGTTTCTCCCACCTCCGGGTATTGCTTGATAACACTGGAACCGTTTCCGATCATGACCTGATTGGTTGCGGTTCCCTCCAGCTTTTCCTTTGCATAAGCAAGAGAATGATTCAACAGGGAAGGCATGTTTGACTGCTTGAAATCCTTATATGTTTTCTTTCCATTATTCGATTCCCCATCACTGGTGATGTTTGCCGCTACCAGAGCAGAACGCATGACTTCCTTCATCGGCTCTCTATCATAGCTGAGAATATCACTTGCCTGAAACGCATAATACACCATGACCTTGGGATCATCCGCCGGTGCTGCCATCATGACGGAGTTAGTATACAGGCTGCCGTCATAGCCATTTTCACTGGCAACCTCGCCGGTTCCTGTCTTCGCAATGATTTCCACATCATTCATTTTATAGGGAGATGCTGTACCATCCTTATCATATACGACCCGTTTCATCAGCTTTTGCATATACTTGCTTGTTTTCTCTGAAATCGGCTGACCTGCTATCGTTGTGTCATACTGCTTTACAATCTTGCCGTTCGCATTTTCGATACGGTCGACAACAAACGGCTCCACCATTTTCCCATCATTGAAGATTGCGGAATACGCCTGTACCATCTGCAGGGCATTTACACTGATTGCCTGTCCAAAGCCGGTGGAGAGCTTCTCCGATGCATAATCGAAGAACATCGCACCGCCTTCATTGTTCAGAAATGGTGAATTTACCGGCTTCAAGAAACCAAATTTTTTAACATAATCTTTATATACTGATGGCTCCATATACTTGGTCAACAGCTCACAGATTCCAATGTTGCTGGATAACACAAATCCTTTATCGAAAGTGATGGTACCATGGTTTTCACCTAGCGCATCTTTTATTTTCAATGCTCCACTATTCGTTCTATAAATCTTTCCATCCGCCGATTCTGTGAAATAAAACACACCGGAATCAAAGGTTTTATTATATGGATACTTCCCACTGTCAATGGCCGCAGAATATGTAATCCCCTTCATAACGGAGCCTGGTTCATACAAATATCCTGCCGGAAGGTCTATATAGTCCTTCATATCCCGCTCATTCAAATCAAAGGAAGGAGAGGATGCCCAGCCGAGAATTTTTCCTGTTTCAACCTCCATAACAATGCCCCAGCCACGTACACCGCCTGCTGTTTTTTTCACACTCTTATCCAGTGAATTCTGCAGAGTTTGCTGGACATTGCGATCCAGTGTTAAAACGACATTGTTTCCATCCGTTGCATAGGTCTTCGTATACTTTGTACCCGGCAACAGATTTCCGTCAGCATCCTGCTGGTACACCTCCAGACCATCCTTACCGCTTAAATAGTTGTTTAACGCAGACTCCAGCCCCATCTTACCAACGATTGTATTTTTTTCTTCATCAAGCTGCGCATAGCCGATCAGATGGGAAGCAAATACACCCGAAGGATAATACCGCTTTACCGATTCCTCAAAAGAGATACCCGGCAGCTCCAGTGCCTCGATGCTTTCCTTTACCTCCTTGGTAAGATTTTTTCCCTTATCCCCAAGCTCTGTCTGATACTGATTGTTCTTTTGTGCCTTTGTCAGCGTATCGACAATATCCTTTTCATCCATGCCCAGCTTTGGGGCAAGTAATCGGGCTGTCTTGGTGATATCCTGCACATAGGCAGGCTTGTTGCCGATTCCCTTACGATTCTTGTTCAGGTATGCGATCAGCTTGTAGGTATCCTCATCCTGCGCAATAACTTCGCCGTTTCGATCATAAATCGTACCGCGCTTTGCCTTCAGGACATTGCTGTTGGAAATATCGGGATCCTTGTATTCCTTTACATTGGTTCCGGTACGCAGATGCTTCTGTGTCACCATAGTAAAAAGGACATTGGATAAAATTACTACCCCAATGATCCCTATCATCAACAGCATATATACTAATGTTCGATTACTTCTTTTTGGGTTCATATCATCACGCCTTTGTTATTTCTTTTCGTCTTTATCTACCACAACAACGTTGTCCTGATTCGTTTTGATCCCCTCTTTTTCAGCCATTCCAAGTACGCGATCTCGATCCTCCAGCTTTGTAATATCCGCTTCCAGATTTGCCACGTCCTCTTTTAATGTGTTTGCCTTCTGCTCGCTTTCCTGAGCCTTCAGCTGAAGTGTTATATTATAGGATTTCAGTGCAAACTTGGCACCGAAGTATCCGAAGATTGACAGCGTTAAAAGCAGTGTCGCAAGTCCTTCGATACGCAGTCTTCTTTTTCTTTTTACTATTTTCGCCTTCGCCATGTTCATCACCTGATCCTTTCTATACATCTTAGCTTTGCGGAATGAGAGCGCATGTTTTCCCTCAGCTCCTCTTCCGTAGCAGTTATCGGCTTTTTATTTAGCAGCCGGTACGGTGCAGCTTCCATATCCTGCGGCAGGATCGGAACCCGCTTATCATATTGCTTTGGTTTGCTGCAGGAGGCAAAGGTATCCTTTACGATACGATCCTCCAGCGACTGAAAGCTGATGACACATAGCCTTCCTCCTACATGAAGAAGCTGTAATGCATCACGCAGCACCAGCTGCAGCTCCCCCAGCTCATCGTTTACGGCAATACGAATTGCCTGAAACACCTTTTTGGCCGGATGTCCCTTCTTATTCAGCACCTTTGCAGGCAAAGCGGATTTGATAACATCCACCAGTGCAAAGGTTGTCTCAATCGGTTTTACTTCTCTTGCTTTTTCAATTTTTCTGGCAATCTGCTTCGCAAAGCTCTCCTCACCAAACTGAAAAAAGATGCGTACAAGCTCCTGGTACTCCCACTCGTTCACCACCTGATAGGCACTGAGCCTTTGACTCTGGTCCATACGCATATCCAGTGGTGCATCAAAGCGGTAGCTGAAACCGCGCTGTGCTTCATCAAACTGCGGTGAAGATACGCCCAGATCCAGAACCATACCATCGATGCCTGTAACGCCGCGTGCTGTTAATTCACTCTTCAGATTTGAAAAATTGCTATGTATCAGGGTCACATTATCGCCAATTTGCGCAAGCCGTGCTTTGGATTCCTCGATAGCAGAGGCATCACGGTCAAAGGCATATAAATGTCCCTGTGGTATCCGTGCGAGAATTTCCGCGCTGTGACCGCCTCGTCCCAGCGTACCGTCCACGTAGATTCCATCGCTATGGATTGCCAGATTGTCAATGCTCTCCTGCAGTAATACGCTGTAGTGTTTCATCATATCATAAACTCCGTCAAGCTCTCGGCTATGTCCTCAAAGGCGTCGTTTGCTTCCTCATCCACCGGCTCCCAGCGTTCTCTGGACCAGATTTCCACATGATTGGCAGCACCGATTACCATGCATTCCTTCACAAGCTCTGCCAGCTTCACAAGGGGAGAGGGAATCAGTACACGACCCTGGGCGTCAATTTCACATTCAGCGGCTTTGCTTGTCATCATTCGGACAAACATACGGGCATCCTTCTTCGTCGAAGGCAGCTTCATCAGCTGCTCATAGATGGTCTCCCACTGCTCTTTTGTGTAAACAGCCAGACAGCCGTCCAGCCCGCGTGTGATGATGACATGATCTCCCAGTTCCTCACGAAACTTTGCAGGAATGATGATACGCCCTTTTTTATCAATATTATGTGCGTATTCACCCATGAACATGTCATTCACCTCCACTATCTACCACTTTCTGCTACTTTATACCACCATTATACCCTCTGACTATGGTTTTGTACATAAAGAATTAAAAAAATTAAGGATTTTATCCTGCCGGTTTCGACGAATTTTCCTTAATTTTCCAGTTATGTGACGTATATAGAAAAAATGCACCATAATCCCACATGTTCTATTTGTTTTCTGCAGTAATGCTGAATTTATCTGAAAGCTCCCTGCGGGCACGCTTTGTCATTTCTTCGATAAATTGTGTCTTTGCGTGTGTATAAGCATCTCGGTCTTTGCGATAGGTCTGTGCCAGTTCTTTTTTCAAGGCCGCATATTCCCGGCAAGCCTCATCATGTGCACGCAGATAATCACAGAAGTAAAGCTCTCCCCATGCTGCAGGGTAGCGCACATGCAAATGATATACCTTTTGCGCAAATCCAAGTGCCGTGTAGCCCTTGTTGAAGCATAGGATATCCCCCTGCTCCTCTTGTTTTCTCGACATCAAAATCCAGCCGTCCTGCGTAAGCCTTTTGATCAGCTCCTGCGGGTGGCGGGTATCCGTTTCCAGCAGAATATCCACACAGGGCTTTGCTTCCAGTCCTTTCACCACCGTACTCCCGATATGGGAAATTCGTACAATGGAGGCTTTCAGCAGCTCCTGAAGGTGAAGGCGCTGTGCATCATACCATGCCGCATATTGCTCATTATGCGGCCGTATGACAATAGGAAACAGTTCCCAGAGCTGTTCCAGAGAAAGCTTTTGCAATTCCTCAGCATCCATATTTTCCTTTCTATTGAAATCAGACGCTTGTAACCGGTACAGCAAAGAGGTCTTTGCCATGGCGGGATGCTTCTGCGCTTGCCCAACGCTTGAAAAGCCCAGCTGAACAAGATTTTCCTGCAGCTGCCGGTCTTTGCCATCCACCTCCATAACTACCTGCGCGATATCCCAGCGATACAGCACATAAAACAGCAGCATAAGCAGATACTGTCGCTGCAGCTGTGCGAAATTCTTTCCGGTATTCGCAAGCTTCATCGTGATGGAAACGGTATGCGCTGTAAGCAGCGTTACCTGCATATATCCGGCATAAATTGTATCCAGCAGCAAATACAGCTGCAGCATGTTGTGCATCTGATGCTCCTGCAGCTGCGGGGCATGCGCACTGTCCCATACGGGAATGCTTCCTTCCGCTTTACTACAGATCGTAAGATTTTTATAAACCAGCTTCATACATATCTCCATTCTCCCCTGTCACTGCCTGCAGACTGGTAGCCAGCCTCTGCAGCGTATCCGCGCATCCGTTTCTCTTGCAAGAAGATCAAGCGGTATGATTTTTCGCGTTTTCCCTTTCCATAGCTCTGCCATGTCGTTTTCCTGCTGTTCTATTCCAGCTTTGAGCTGCAGCATTTTTCCAGCTGATGCTGAATATAAGGGGCATCCTCATCATCCAATAGGGCGATCAGCTTATCTCCTGTGTGCAGCATGGTGCTTCCCTTGGGAAGCAGCTCCTTTCCCTGTCGTTCAATACTGATCAGCAGGCATTTATTCGGCCACTTCACATCACGGATCGCCTGATCACAAACCGGACTTCCCAGCTCCACAACAGCCTCCACCAAATGCCGCTCCCCATGAAAGGCAGAAAGATTCACACCGTTTTTCACAAGAAGATTGTGCAGCAGGCTTTCATAGATCGGCTCACAGTTGAGCAAGCTCGCACACAAATAGCTGATCAGCGATACAACGGCCAGCGGCAAGAGATTGGTTAATGTGCCGCTCATCTCTGCAATCAGAATAATTCCGGTAATCGGTGCCCGCACGATTGCGGCAAATGCTCCTGCCATCGCCATGATGATAATATTATTCATATAGCCGGCAGAGAAGCCGAACACCTGAACAGCGATATTTCCGAAAATCGCTCCGGTAAAGCTGCCCAAAACGAGCAATGGAAAGAAAATCCCCCCCGGTGCTCCGGAACCGAAGCTGACAAGAGAAAATGCAAACTTCACTGCCAGAAGAAGAAACAGCGTGCGAAGCAGCATGATCGGGTCCTCACTCAGCATTTCAATCATCGCATGACCACTGCCCAAAACATCATGCAGGCAAAGCGCCAGAACACCGGACAAAAGCATAGCAGCTATCACTCCATACTGCTGTAAGCCGCTTTTTGCAAATAATGCCTGCACCTTCATCGTGGATTTATTGTACAGCACCCCAAACAGACCACAGACAATTCCCAACAGAATCAGCATCCAATAATAGCCGAGAGGAAAGGTATGCACGACTTCAAAATGAAACGCCGGTGCCAGCCCGAACACATTCCGGGAAAGGAAATCTCCGGTCACACTCGCACACATTACGGAAATCAATACCGACACACTGAAATTTTTATGGATTTCCTCCAGTGCAAACATGACGCCGGCAAGCGGTGCATTAAATGCCGCAGACAAACCTGCCGCAGCACCGCAGGTCAAAAGCAGACGCTCTTCCATCTTTACGCGGTGAAACAGCTTTGCAATCGCTTTTCCAGCCATTGCCCCCAGCTGAATGCTCGGTCCTTCCCGCCCCAAAGACAAGCCGCCGAAGGCACACAGCGTTCCGCCAATCACCTTTGCTGGCAGCACCCGTGTCCACTGCTGATCGATAAAGGACATGATTTCTCCTTCCACCTGTGGAATCCCACTGCCGGAAATCAACGGCTCCGCCTTCAAAAGCTGTGCCACCAGAAAGCCCAGCACGAGCAGAAAAGCAAACCAGAGTACAATATGTGTCCAGTCGGTACGGATAAAGGCAACCGCCGCCGCAACAAAATCCTCCGCGTAGCCCAGAACAATACGATACAGCACAGCAATCAGACCGGCACAAAGACCGGCCGCAAGCCCTTCTGCAATCAATACATATTTAAAATTTCCTGCACTATGCAGAATATGAAGCGTACTTCCATGTTTTCTCTCTTTCACAACTCTCATCCTTCTTTCCCTAAAATTATAGCATTCGTATTTCTCTTTTACAAATGACTTCCTGCTTACACACACAATTCTTATACCGCGTGGAGCCGCTGCGTTTGTTTCCCTGTACATCCCACAGCTTTTCAAGCAGCTTGTACAAAGACGTGGCAGGTAGTAAAAGCGAAGAAAAACAGGCATCGTGCCTGTTCATCCTGCAAGGGATATCCCTAAACGCTGTATCATCCAACTTTTCGCTTATCAAACAGCTGTCGCTTAAAAGGAAAATAACGACATTTGATTTTCGTCCTGCATTCCCTCCAGAACCCCCATGCTTTCCATCTTCTTCACCAGTGTTCCGCTCAATGCCGTACGCCGCTGCAAATCCTCCTTGGACAGGAAGGCTCCCTGTTTTCGTGCCTCCACAACCGTATCTGCAACGTTCTCCCCAAGTCCGTCAATGCTGGTAAACGGCGGTATGATATAGTTCGCATTATCCGGATCGACGATAAACTCACGGGATGCCGAGCGCATGATATCAATATTGGTAAAGTAATAACCCCGCAGATTCATTTCCAGTGCAAGCTCCAGCGTATTGAAGGTATCCTTATCCTTTTTGGAAACATCCTTTTTCGTTTCATTATTTTTCAGCATATCGCTGATTTCCTGCATTCTGCGACGGATTGCCTGTTCTCCCTTGATCATCGTTTCAATGTCATAGGCATCACAGCGAATCGAGAAGAACATGCAGTAATATACCTGTGGGCGATGCACCTTGAACCATGCGATACGAATCGCCATCATAACGTAAGCTGTTGCATGTGCCTTCGGGAACATATACTTGATTTTCAGACAGGAATCAATATACCAGTCCTCCACACCGTTGGCCTTCATTTCCGGAATCCATTCATCCTTTAAGCCCTTTCCCTTACGCACACTCTCCATGATGGTAAAGGCAAGCTTCGGCCGCAGCCCCTTGTGCAGCAGATACACCATGATGTCATCACGACATCCGATCACACTCTTCAAGGTACATGTGCCGTTATCGATCAAATCCTTTGCATTTCCCAGCCAGACATCGGTTCCATGGCTCAGACCGGAAATTTTCAGAAGCTCATCAAAGGTGGTCGGACGTGTCAGCTCCAGTATACCACGCACAAACGGCGTTCCAAATTCCGGTAATCCGGCGGCACCGGTTTCATCGCAGGACTTGCTGGTATCGATTTTCAATGCATCAACCTTGGAGAATACGCTCATCGTTTCCGGGTCATTCATCGGTATCGTAGTCGGATCAATGCCGCTCATACGCTCCAGCATTTTCATTGCGGTCGGATCGACATGACCCAGGATATCAAATTTCAAAACATTATCATGAATATCGTGGAATTCAAAGTGGGTTGTCTTCCACTCCGCATATGGGTTGTTGGCCGGATACTGTACTGGTGTAAAATCATGAACATCCAGATCCAGCGGAATTACGATAATACCGCCCGGATGCTGTCCGGTTGTACGCTTCACACCCTCACAGCCCTTCGCCAGATGCAGGACCTGCGCATTTCGCATACTGCCCTCAATGCCCATTTCCTCCTCATAGCCCTTCACATATCCGAATGCTGTCTGCGTCGCAACGGTACCGATGGTTCCTGCACGATACACATGATCGTCCCCAAACACCTCTTTTGTATAGGCATGGGCATTGGGCTGATAATCACCGGAAAAATTCAAATCAATATCGGGAACCTTGTCCCCTTCAAAGCCAAGGAAGGTTTCAAACGGAATATCGTGTCCATCCCCTCGTATGGTTTCTCCACAGTTTGGACAGATGATATCCGGCAGATCAAAGCCATCCGCAACACTTCCATCGGTATAAAACTTCACATAATGGCACTTGGGACATACATAATGCGGTGCGAGTGGATTTACCTCGGTAATCTCCGACATCGTCGCAACAAAGCTGGAGCCGACCGAGCCACGGGAGCCTACCAGATATCCGTCATTCAGACTCTTTTTCACCAGCAGATGGGAAATGTAGTAAACAACGTAGAAGCCGTGTCCGATAATACTTGCGAGCTCCTTTTCCAAACGCTTTTCCACAATTTCAGGAAGCACTGGTCCGTATTTTTTATGGGCATTTTCATAACAGATATCCGTAAGCTTCTGGTCAGAGCCTTCGATATCCGGCGGATACAGGCGATCCTTGACAGGCTTCACTTCCCCGATCATATCCGCAATCTGTCTGGTATTTTTGATAACCATATCATAGGCACGCTGCTCTCCCAGCCACGCAAACTCCTTCAGCATCTCCTTCGTTGTACGGAAGTGCTGGTCCGGCGCCTTGAATTTCCGACGCTTTTCCTGATTGTAGATATAGAGAGGATGACGGACACCGCCAATCGCCTGTGAGGAAATATAAATATCACGAATCATTTTCTCACCGGGCTGTACATAATGACAGTCTCCGCTGGCAACCAGAAGCTTATCCAGCTTATCGGCTGCATTCACAATGGATGTCAGAATTTCCTTTAACCGCTCCATACTGGAAATGGAATCACGTTCCACAAGGTGGCGGTAGTTTTCCAGCGGCTGCAGCTCTATGTAATCATAAAACTGCATAACCTCCTCCAGTGTCTGTTCATTGCGGGTCTGTGCCATGTCAAACACTTCGCCGTTCAGACAGCTGGAGCCAATGAGCAGATTGCCGTTGATACGCCGCTTTTCAATTTCGCTTCGCAAAATTCTAGGCTCCGCTACGATATTGTTTGTACTTTTACTGCTGTAGGCAAGATAGCTGGTATGGGAAAGCGTCACCAGCTCAAACAGCTCCTTCAGTCCCGCCATATTTTTCGCCAGTATCGTCACATGCTTGACACGCACCTTGCGAAAGCTCTCAGCTGTCTGCATATCCTGAAGCTCCTGCAGGTTTTTGATATGCTTCAAATCGTTCAGCATATTCATATAGGTCTGCGCAAGAACCTCCGCATCATAATCGGCACGGTGAGCAACATCCTCATCGTATCGAATGCCATAGGAACGGGCAATCTGCCCCAGCCGATAGCCCTTACGGTCCGCCTGCATGCTGCGGGCAAGATCCAGTGTATCAATCACAGGATTCATGATTGGGGGACGTCCGATTCTTGCCAGCTCATCGTTTAGAAAGTTATAGTCGAAGGTCGCATTATGTGCCACCAGGATACTGTCCCCGATAAAGTCGAGAATCTCATCTATGCTGTCCGCAAAGGATTTCGCATTCTTCATATGCTCTTCCGTAATACCGGTCAGCTCCGTGGTAAAGGCACTCAGCGCCACCGGCGGCTTGATAAACAGCTGCAGACTCTTTATACAGGCACGATCCTTAACGATCTGCCCGCCGAATTCGATAATGTGATCAAAACGGCTGGATAGACCGGTTGTTTCAAGGTCAAATACGCAATAGGTCCCCTTTTCCAGTTCAATGTCCTGAATATTACGAACAATCTGCAGTGCAGGATCCACCATATTCATTTCCAGACCGTAAATCATTTTAAACGGTGTTTCTCTGCCCTTATTGATCGCCTCCACCTTATGCTGTGCCTTTGGGAAGGCCTGTACGACAAGATGATCGGTAATCGCGATGGCATCCATTCCCCACGCATTCGCCTGATCGATGTATTCTTCAATATTGCAGACACCGTCCATTTCCGAAAGCTTGGTATGCACATGCAGCTCCACACGTTTTTCCTCTGCTTCATCCACACGCTTTACTTCCGCAACCTTTTCAATCACGTCAGGCATAAAGACAAGCTCCCGGGTATAGGCATCGTATTCCGCCTTACCATAGGCTACGACACAGTCTCCGTTCTTTATTTCCGCCAGTACTTCCTTTGTGACGGCACCGCGTTCAAACCGCTTCATGATGATGGCATCGTCGTCATCCCCGATCCACAGCATCTGGATATCACGTCCATTGCGCAGCGTTCGTGTTTCCGTTTCAAAGATCTTACCATGGATACGGATACCGTGGCATTCTTCCGTTATATCATGAATGGAAAACGGCACATACTGGTCCAGCCCCTTTTTCCCCTTCGGCTTAAAATTATAGCTTTTCTTTTCCTCATACACCTTCACCGGCTTCGCTGCCGCCTCACTTTTCACCGTGACCGTCGGAATCGGTGCGGATTTTTTCATTTCCTCAACATGAATTTCCAGCTGAAAGCCGCAGCGCTCCAGAAATTCCTGCAGCAAATGCTTATTCTGGATTGCCCGCTCACGCTCCTGTTCATCCAGAATCTGATAGACAAGATATTTCTGTTCATTGATGGTCGGCAGTGATTCATGAAATATTTTCAGCTGCATATGCCGGGAGACAAAGCGTTCGATATAGCTGGAAACCTCCAGCAGCTCCGCTTCGGCCTTTTCAGCTGTGATATGTAAATCCACACTGCAGCGTGTCAGCTTTGTTAAACGCATACAGAAAACATCCCATACCTGAAACGGCAGTGGCTTCGGCAGAGAGATTTCCATTTTGATAACATTGGACTTCTTCATATATACCGGCTTCATGGTAAAGGTACCCTGTTCAAAATACTCCAGATCCGGATTGTTCTGTTCCATTTTTCTCACTAAATCAATCAGTTTCAGTTCCATTGAATCCCTCTTTTCCGCTCCTTATATGATAGCATATTTCGCCCCTTTGAAAAAGTAAAATTATCGCTCATTTTCCGGATGTGTCATATTCAAACCACGCGCGACCATTTTGTTCACGGCGCATGCGATGTTCAGCTGACGCTCCCTTTTTACTGCGTATATCCGCTGCGCTTTTCACAACATCTTCCGCAGGCTGCAAAAAGCAATCCTCATGTGCCGTAATGGATCAGGCGCAAGATTTTTCTTCCCTGCACATAAAAAGGATACATCCCGTCGTTTTCGGATGTATCCGTATATCGCTGTTTAAGCAGTTAGCCGCACTGGCTCATCCCAATCGGACTTTGCGTTCCCCATTCACTGGTGGAATGCGGAAGGCTGCTTTACTGCGGCAGAGCCGCCTTTTTCAGTGCATTCTGTGCCGCCATGCGAATTGCTCTGCTGGATATGGTGGCAGAGGAAACATCATCGACAACCGTACTGTTTTGCTTTTGAATATCTTCAAGAATACGCTCAGCATCTTTCCCCATACCGTTATCGTGCTGAAGCAGTTCAATTCTCTGTATGGCAGCATTCTGAATCCGCAGCCGCAGCCGTACCTGCACCAGACCAGTCTGACATTCTCCCTCATAGCTGCCATCCTGCAGACGGTTCATATCCACGGCTTCAAATGCGAGCGCATCACTTTGCTACTTCGTCTGATAGAACTGATAAGCAATCCCTCCCGCGCCAAGAAGAATCAGTACCACCAGAGCCTTGATGAGCTTACGCTTCATGAGTCTGCCCTGCAATGACACTGTCAATCGTATCCCAGCGCAGGCGGTCTACAAGTACAGCGTCTTTATCCTCATACAGATGTTCCTGCTTATTCACCATGCGGATGATTTTTCTTTCCAGAAAGCCCAGCTTCTGAAAGTCCAGTCTGCCGCCGATATTCACAGAAAAGGCAAGCTGCCGATAACATGCTTCTCCCAGATTTTCTGTGATGATTTTTTCCGGTGCAGCATCGCTCATACCGCACAGCAGCATACCGACGCTTTTCCCTGCCAGCTCCTTCGTATTTGCACGAATGCAGGCAAGCAGCTGCTTTGCCAGCCTGCCGGCATAAATGCTTCCAACACATACAATGCGCTCATAGCCTTCCCACGACAGTGCAGGGTCTGCTTCCTGTAAATCTGCGCAAAGCTTTTGCTGCAGATACGCTGCCACCTCTTTCCCGGTGCCATGCTTACTTTTATAAATAATCAGTGTTTTCATTTGTTCTCCATTCCCCTGCTTTCTGCAGGCTGCCTCATAGATCGTGATACTGTCTCTGTCATATGCCTGCGTTTCTGACTGCTCTGCTTCCTATGCTGTTTCATGCGGTCGCAGAGATGCCATGATCAAATCCAGCACTTCCTCAATGACCTTATCCCGGTATGCAGGCACCGGCTGTTCTATGAGGATACGCTCCAAAAGACCGTATACACAGCACCAGATGCCTTGTGCGCGAAGCTCTACCTGCTCCACACTGAACTCGCCGCATGCTATGCCTTCCTCCAGACAGGTGCACAGCATAGCAATACTTTTTCGATGCTGGCGCAGATTTTCCTGCAAAATTGCAGTCTGCTTTTGTACGGAAGGAAGCTTGCTCTGCATGACGACCTGATAAAGCAGCGGATCCTCCAGCATCCCTCTAACATAACCAAACAACGTGGCTCGCAGTTGGGCAGCGGGAGATTTTTCAGATGCCATGGTCTGCTGTATGATGCACAGGATATGTTGATATCCCTCCTGTACGACCGCAAGCATCAGCTCCTCCTTCCCGGAAAAATAATGATAAATAATACCGGGTGTCTGCTGTATCATCGCCGCTATTTTACGAATGCTTAAAGCCTCCATTCCCTGCGTTTCCATGATTTCTCTGGCTGCACGCATGATAAGCGCCCTGCGTGATGCTATCTGTTCCTCATCCTTTACGCGCATGCTTCTCCTCCTTTGCATAAAAGCAGATATGGCGGTCTGCTTTGATTTTCTTTTGCTGCTTGTGAATCGTATGATTCATTTTCAAACACATCAGACGGGCTACAAAGCCTGGGATTTTCATTTCCGCCTGCTTTGAAAGCAAGCTGTCAACTTTCGTTTTATGCTGTATACAGGCAATCAGCTTCTGCAGGCAATGCTCCACCGGTACCGCATTGGGAAGACGCTTCAATGTAACACCGTCAATGATTGCCCCTCCCCCGATAACCAAGCCGCCCATCCAGCGCAGCTGCATCGCCTTTGCAAACAGCTCGATATTGCCGATACAGCAGTGATGCGTATGAGTGTATGGCATTCCACCCTGTGCGATTGCATATACATATTTGTTTCTCGACAGCTCTGCCTGATGCAGCTTAGCCAGTACCTCTACTGCATCCCCCGGGATAGCGTTCACATAACAGGGAGTGATAAAAATCCATGTATCTGCCAGCCCTGCAGCTTCCAGAAAGCTGTCCCATGCAGCCTCGATATCCAGACAGCTCCACAGCTGCGTCTGCTCACCGAGCTGTTCCTGCATAAGTCTTCCCAACAGGGCACTGGTTCCAAGCCTGCGCGGACTCAGATTCAAAATCAGTATGGACATAGTGCTGCCTCCTCACCAATATACTGTACACGCATGAGCGTACCCCCGGTAATACCATGGATCTCCTCCAGCCATTCCTCAAACAATGCCAGCTCCTGTGGCGTCGCCTCTCCGTAAAGAAGAAATTCGATTTCACGCAGCGGTATTTTCCATCCCTTCTTGGTCAGCTCCCTGTTTTTTACGGTATATTCCGGATAGCCAAGCACCGCCATACGATCCAAAATGCGCTTGCACTTCGGACTGCAGCACCCAAAGCTCTGCCGGCATATGAAGACCAGCTTTTCACATTGCGCGATTTTGGGATACAGCATCTGCATATCATCCGCAACTGCACATTCACCACCATGATGTATGCGACGTTCACAGGCTCCACATCCCATACAGCCCTGCAGCTTCAACTCTCTGACATCCACTGTCTCCATCCCCAATTCATCGCAAAACGCATATTCCGTATCATTCAATCGTAATGTTCTCACAGTCATCACCTCTTAATAAATTAAACACTGTTTAATTTATGTTTATCTTATCGTATCCCGGTCATTCTGTCAAGATGGTTTCAGTAGATTAACAAAGCCATTGTCTGTCATTCCTATCCACCACGATCTGCATAACCGTACAAAAAATGAATGTATAAATGCATATTCGAAAAACAGGCAGGATGATAAATATACAGAAAAAAAGATCAGGTACATGATAAAGACGAACCTGATCCTCCTGATTATTCTATTTTCAAAGCATAAAAAACATAGAAACAGCCATACCCTCCGCTATTTATTACATGGACAGTAAAATGCTTGTGACATAAGAGCCGAGTATCGCCACACTCGCCAACAGAACCAGGGCGCGATGCTTCTTTCCATATATAACCACCAGTGTACAGACCATGGAAAACGCACCAAAGCCGAGCAGATTCATTACCTGCGGTTCATTGACATAAATGCTTCCCTGCGTAAAGAGAACATCCGCAAAGCAGAGTATGATAAAATTGAACAGGTTACTGCCGACGATATTACCGAAGGATGCATTGAAATTTCCAATCCGTACCAGATTGACAGAAGCACTCAGCTCCGGCAGTGAGGTAGCCACTCCCAGGAAGATTGCCCCGGCAACCGTAGCCCCCAGCTGCAGCTCCTCCGCAAGGCGGTCCGTTACCGTTGTCAGCAGGATACTTACGATAACAAGTCCCACACTGTAACAGATAAACCGAACAGCAATCTGCCTTACACTCAGCGAGATATACACTTCCTCCTCCACATCACCGCTGTCATCATTCCCCATGAATTTCACATTTACCGCATACACAAGCAGAATGAGAACGGACATCAGGTTAACCTTCAGAAAACTGAACCCAACCTCCTTCGGCATCATGATGGCCGCAAATACAAGGGCATACATGACCAGACCGAACCACAGCGTCTTGCTGTGTGATTTTGACAGTGTGGCTCTTTGATAACGGCGGGATGTAAACAGCATCAGTCCTCCAATGACACAGAGATTGAAGATATTGCTACCCAGCACATTTCCCTGTACCAGATCCGGCTGATCCAGTGCCAGAACCGCAGTCAGAGATGTAAATAATTCAGGCAGAGAGGTCACAGCCGCAAGCATGACACCTCCTATAAACGCACCGGACAGATTTGTTTTCTTATCCAGACAATCAACGTAATACGACAGACGTACAGACAAAAACACCACCAGTGCCGCCAATACGATATATTCAAGATACAGCATACCATTTTCCTTTCCTTTTCCAGCAGCCTCCCTCGCAGAAAGCAGCTGCTCTTTTTCTATTTATTCTATAGCTTCCCCCGACACCGCTTTGACAAACCGGCGCATGCATTCTTCAATCAGAGAACGCGGTGCAGCCATATTGATACGCTCAAAGCCCTTTCCCTGTGCACCGAACAGATAGCCTTCATCCAAAATCAGAGACTGCTGTCGCATCCGCTTCTCGAGCTGCCTCTCGTCAGGACAGTACGCACGGACATCCACCCACAACAGATAGGTTCCTTCGCAGGGGGAAACAACAGCCTGCGGAAGCTCTTTTTCCAGATAGTCACATGCATAGCGAATATTCTGATCGATATAGGAATTCACCTGATTCAACCAGTCTTCACTTTCATTATATGCCGCCTTCGTTGCCGCTAATGCAAAGGAATTGCAGCTGTTCAAAGACAGTCGGTTTCCGACAAACTCCTTCCAGCGCTGCTGATATTCCGGCTTTGTGATGATGATATTACTGTTTTGCAGACCTGCCAGATTAAAGCTTTTGCTGGGCGCTGTACAGACGATGATTTCATCCTTATATTCCGGAACCAGCGTATGTAACGGGATATGATGAATTCCCTCCCGTATCAGATCACAGTGAATTTCATCACTGATGATCCATTTTCCATAGATATGCGCAAGATCAGCCACCTGCTGCAGCTCTTCTTTTGACCATACCCGGCCTACCGGATTATGCGGAGAACACAAAATCATTCCCTTTACCTCATCCGCAGCCAGCTTTTCCTCTAAATCCGCAAAGTCAATCGTGTAGACTCCATCCGTAATGCACAGGGGACTTTCCACAACACAGCGCCTGGTTGCCAGAATCTTATTGCGAAACGGATAATATACCGGCGGCTGAATCAGTATGCTGTCACCCTCCTCACTCAGAATTTCCAAAAGATAGGCGATAGCTGGAACGACTCCCCCTGCATAAAAGATGGAATCTGCCGCAATCGTCCATTGAAAGCGACGCTGAAACCATCCAGTTACACTGTTTCTGTATGCATCATCAAAGCCGCAGGAGTATCCGTAAATCTGCTCCTCCACACGACGGTGCAGGGCCTCCTGTATCTCTGTGCTGCAGGGAAAATCCATGTCCGCCACCCATAGAGGCAGCACCGTCTGTTCATCACTGCAAGCAAAGGGCTTATCCCATTTGATACATCCGGTTCCCGTTCTCGACAGAACCGTATCAAAATCATATTTCATATGTACCTCCCAAACAAGATCAATTCATGTACTCATATACTGCATTATTATATCGTGTTTAAAAGCCCTTGAACAGAGAAAATACTGTGGATTTTCCCACTTTTTCGAAGCTGTGTCTGCAATGCTGTGCAAACAATCGCATACTGAAGGATGTTTTGAAGTTTTATAATTGCATGATGCCTTCATCGTACCCTCTTCTTCATATACAGCAATGCAGGACAATCGCATAATGTGCTAAGCTTTTTGCCTGTGTATACTGCTTGTACGAGCCATGGTCCAATAACCTACCGTGCCTTCCATGTGATACACAACCGTATATGCCCGATAATGCATACGGGCATAGTCACCGCTTCAGACATAGCTGCTGTACACATTATATACAGGCAGTTCGCAAAATAAAAAAAGATTCCCATTTCACTGAACGAAAAGCGCAGATGGAAATCTCCTTGATACCTGTATGGTTGAAAAGCAAGCAACTATTTAGTAACGGAATTCTTCACGGAACAGTTCATCAATGGATTTTCCTGTTTCCTGACGCACATCCTCGACTTCACTGTTCAAGACAATCTGTCCGTTTTTGATGAAGACAACTGTACTGAAGATACGTTCGATATCCGCAATCAGATGCGTTGCAATAAGAATCGTCTGCTCCGGAGAATAATTTTCCAGAATTGTATCCAGAATCACTTCCCTTGCGGCCGGATCGACACCGCCAATCGGCTCATCCAGTACGATGATTTTTGCCTTGCGACTCATTACCAGAGCCAGCTGAAACTTTTCCTTTGTCCCCTTAGACATCGTCTTGATGCGCATTCCATCATCAATTTGAAAACGCCGCATAATCGTCAGGCATTTATCCAGATCAAAATCCGCATACATATCGACAAAAATAGCCAGTGCATCCTTCACCTTCATCCAGTCTGAGAAATACGGCTCATCCGGCAGATAGGACACCATCGCCTTCGTCTCTGCCCCGATGCATGTTCCATCGATTTTTACGACACCGTCATAATCCTTCAGCAGTCCGGTCATAACCTTTAAAAGCGTTGTCTTTCCACTTCCGTTAGGACCGAGCAGACCGATGATCTGCCCTCCCTCAAAAACCATATCCACATTATGCAGGGCCTGCTTTTTCCCATAGGCTTTGCTAAGCCCGCTTATTTCAATCAGCTTTTCCATTGTGCAACCTCTCTTCCACTGTGGCGATGATGGCTTCATCATCACATCCGTATTGACGTATTTCTTCAATAAACATGTCTGTTTTTCTACAGATTACATCTTCCTTTAGTTTCCGTATCATTTCTGTATCGTTGCAGATAAATCTGCCACTCGTGCGTTCACTCGCCACTAGACCGCTGCGCTCCAGTTCACTCAGCGCACGCTGTACCGTATTCGGATTGACACCAAATTCCACAGCCAGTTCACGGACAGAAGGAATTTTCTGAGAAGGCTGATATACATCTGTAACGATCCATCGCTTTATTTCATCCATAATCTGCAGATAGATCGGCATCTTGGAATCAAAATTCATGCAGGTTCACTTCCTTCCTAATACTCTCCGTTTTTCATTCGTTTCACTGTTTGCAGTACTGCTATGATGATAATTCCCAGCAGCAGTGCTCCTACAATATAGATTGGCCATCCGATTCTGAAATAATCCAGCAGCAGATATCCGGTAAATACATACCAGAACGAGAATAGCAGAATAATCAGTATGATCAGTGCTCTCTCCTTCAGGTCATTCATCATTCTATTTCCAGTTTATGATCCAGGATATATTTGCTTCCGAAGAAGAACAGGCTGAGAAGCAGCAGGGATTTCACAATCATAATGCCCACACCTGCCATGAACTGGTATTCCACCTGCATTCCCATAAACATCCCCATGATTGTGCCGGCAAAATCATCGGAGGCAAGATGAAACGGAGCAAGCAATATCCGATCAAACACAAAGCTGAGTATCCAGGATATCAGAATATAAAGCAGAATGGCAACTGCCGTGCGATATCGCGGTACATAGGTGGTATGCGTTATATTCATAACCAGATAGACCAAGGCCACGGATTCTGCCGTACCGACAATCATATAGAACAGATACAGCAGGGAATCCACTGCAATCACGGTGCTGAAGAATTGCTGCAGCGTCTCTGTAATTGCTGAAAAATCAAAACCGCTGACACGCAGACCGATAATCAGCATCGACAGAAACAGGACAAACACGGAAACAATGATCCAGAACACCGCACTCAGAATTTTTGTCAACAGCAGCTGTGTGCTTGTGACAGGCAGGGTATGCGTCAGATACGAATTCCTGGAGAACATCGAATTGCTGTAATTCTTAATAATGACGACAACACACATGATGAACATAACCACACTCATGATAATATAGACAATTGCTGCAATGTTGGTTATCATTCCCTCATTCCTAGGATTCATCAGAAGTGCCGCCACCATGACGATGGCATATAAAACAAGAAAGCTTCGATATGAGCATTTCAGCTCATGCTTGCATAATTTCCAGAACATATAATTCCTCCCTCGTAAATGGTTTGTGTATCACTGTATTAACTACCTAATACAATAGTACAGTATCGAGAAAGAATTGTCAAGCAATACATAAAAATATTTATCGAAATTAAGGTCGCCAGCAATCATTCCCCATATAAATAAGTCCTATCCTGCTGTATGCTTCTTTCATCATGGCTATTTATAGGACAACCGATTCAGGGCAGTCAGACAGGGATACACATTTGGATAGTCTGCAAATATAAAAAGATCAGGTGCATTATTTTCTACAAGCCCGTACACTTGATTCTTTTCCCTCTGCTAATACTGCAGCTTACCGTTCTCGATCCGGATAGCTCTGAACGATTCCTATTTTTTATAAAAGGCGAACGACAGGTGAATCCCCCTGCAAACGAAAAAAGTCATCCTTTCGGATGACTGCCGCTTCCTTTGCCTAGGTATCTCTTTCTATTTGAAATAACAGCGGCGATAGTAATATCATAGCACATTATCACACAGATGTCACATATATCAGGAAAAAACCTGATTTTTTTAAGAATAATCTGCTGTTATCCGTGCTTAATGAATGAGAACAGCAGTAAAAGATGAAACCGCTTCATTGCTGCATGACAACTACATTTTTCTTAACCCTGATTCTCATGCAAATTCACACATTTTTCTCATTGCAACAGAAACAGGAGTTGCCTTTATCTTCTGATGATCGCATGAACTGGACAAACCTCTGCGCACAGACCGCAATGCAGGCAATTGTTCTGCCGGATATAGCAGGGTTCCCCACACACAATGCACTGCTGCGGACAATGACGAATACAGCTTCCGCATTGGATACAGCTCTCCTGTATCATAAACCCCTTTTTCGGCATCGATGCTTCACCGATTGTAAAATATCGGCGTTCGATCGGCTGTCTTCCAAGATCAAAGAATTCAAGCTGTGCATCACAAACCACAAAGGCATCCAGTATGCTGAACGAATTACCGGGATAGACGTCCTTCATAGACGGGTTTTCATCAAAAATACGATGAATCCAATACTCCTGCTGTGACAGACGAATCGAGCGCCCCTGCAGGCGCACCATCTGATACGCGCTGTTCATTCCGGTAATCGCGATTTGCGGATGCTGAAGCATCTGCCTGTGAAAATCCTTCCCTCTTGAAGTACAGAAATACAGCTTATCACCCTCTACAAGCATAACATCAATGATTCTGACCTGCGGATTCCCCTGTTCATCAACGCTCGCAAAGGAAACATCCTTTATCTCACGCAGAATTTGCAAACAATCCCCAGCCTGCATATGCAATCCTCCTGTCTTCAAACCGGACATACCGTTACCGCTTCTTGTGCGCAAAGAGGAAACAACTGCAACAGCAGCTTTTCATATTCCTTTTGCGGCATTGGCTTATAGTAAACATAGCCCTGAATATAATCACAGCGCATATGCTTTAGAATTTCAATCTGTCCCCTGGTTTCAATCCCCTCTGCCACTGTTTTCACACCAAACTGCCGTACAAGCTGAATGATGCTTTCAACCAGCAGCCGATCCTTTTCCTCTGTCTCCAGATTATGGAAAAACAGCGCATCAATTTTCAATACATCCACATTCAGATTTTTAAACATTCCCAGAGAAGAATAGCCCTTCCCGAAATCATCAATGGAGCATGCAAAGCCACAGGAATGCAGCTGATCCACAATGGAGGTCAGCCTCTCCCAGTTGTCAAACATGACGGATTCTGTAAATTCAATTTCCAGCAGGCCGTCGGGAATGGCATAGCTCTTTTTTATGCCTGCATAGGTCTCTACAAAATCCATATTGCAGAACTGCAGACGTGAAACATTGATAGATACGGGAAGCACCGGCTTACCCTCATCCAGAAGCTTTCGCAACCACACACAAACGGATTCGAATACATATTGATCCAGCTGAGGGATGGTACGATTTTTTTCAAAGGCAGGGATAAACTGATCCGGCATCCGCAACGTACCCTTTTGCGTACGCCAGCGCACCAGTGCTTCCGAGCCTGCAATCTCTGCGGTTCGCATACAAACCTTCGGCTGGTAAAACACTTCAAACTGGCGGCTACTCAAAGCTTCCTCCATACCGCTTTCTATCGACTTTTCTTCCAGTAAATGCTGCCGGATGCTTTCATCATAAAAGCAGTAATTGTTTAATTCATGTCCGTTTTTTACCATTTTTCTCGCAAAATTGGCACGGTTCAGCAATTCATTCAGATTCAGCTTTTCATCGACATCCTCCAGACAGCAGATACCGCAGCTAATACTGAGCGCCTGTCTGTCAAGATGAGAGCGCATATAGTCACGAATAGCAGCATCCACGGCAGACTGCCGTTTTGTCAGCTCAGCTCTGCTGTTATAATGACGGAGAATGATAAAATTATCCGCATTGATGCGTCCTACCAGCTCATCATGCTCCTTATCCTTTATCAGCAGCGCCGCATAGTGTTTTAACAGATTGTCTCCGTTCGCATAACCGAAAACATCATTGATATATTTGAAATCCGAAAAATCCACATAGAACAGTGCGTATTTAAACTTCGTATTGCTTTTCATAAGCTGTTCTGCGCTTGTGATGAAATACTCAAGTGTATAGGCTTTGGTTAGGGTGTCTCTTCCCGCCGTATCCTTCAGCTGTCTGTTTGTGGTTTCCAAACGGAGTATTTTACGAATATTTGTTATAAAAATAAAAACCCATAAAGCGAGTACACTCAAAAACATGATTATATCCAGAAGCATCAGGCGCTTTGCATGCTGCTCGGTAAAGGATTCCGCAGCGAAGACCATATCATTGGTTGTCTGAAAGAAATCCTCACTATCCTGTAGCAGCTGTTGCTTCACGTTTTGATCATTCCTGCTTGTTCTGACAGCATAGATTTGCTGTTTCAGCTGTTCCCACGCTTCCTTTGTTTGATGCAGCTCGTCAAGATAGTCAGCATCGTCCGGCAAAGGCAGGTCATAAGCACCGCGTCCGGTACAAAGGCTGTTCACAATATCATCAATGTACACTATCAAGTCATCCCCATGAATATCATTAAGCTCCATTTTCACGAGTTTCTGAGAAGCTCCGCGCACGATTCCGGTATAATTGATCAGGCGTCCATGTCGCTGGACACGATATATGGAATTGATGGTGACTCCGCCAAGTAGTATAAGACATAAAAAAATTCCGAGCAGAGAAAACAACCAGCCTTTTTTCATAAGGTACCTTCTTTCATGTAGTTCAACAGCTGCAGGAATGAAGGTAGAGCTATGCCGCTGCTTCGTATCATGACAGAATACATCATAATCGAAACGGGCTGATTGCAAACCTGCATATGTAATTTATAACACCATTATATACGCTTTCTGCATGTTAATCAATGTAAGAGCTACCATTCTATGAAAGGGACTGTGTAAGAAAAGTGTACACCTTTCACATATGGATCGTTTTTCATGGTCGCTGTCTATGGTAATTTTACCGCACAGCTTCTCACGCAGGCTACAACCTCCTCTGTTACCCATATATCGTTAAGCTATCGCGTATAAAACGCCTCGCCCCGCAATATTTGCCCTTCATGAGGAATCCCCTGACGAAAACCGGAAGGTGAACGGATAACATCCCAGCTCCTCCGCCGCTGAATAAGAGCAGCCTATTCGAATCAAGGCACCTTCCCCGCAGAGCATAGAAAAAACCACTCATTTCTGAGTGGTTACATTTCGTCAAATGGTGGTCCCGGTCGGAATCGTACAACTTTTAACCATTCATACGTATTCATATACGATAAATAGCTGTCATACGCTATCATCCATTGCATATAGAACACACTTTTTTAAATTTTTTCGTCATTTTTTCGTCATAAGAAGCGTTCCATGCTAACCTTATCCCATTCACCATGCTTGGCAAATGGGATTAACTGCGAACGAAATTCATCCGTAGTTGATGACTAATAAGGGTTTTCCCATTCAACATGAATGAAGAATGGAAATATCGCTCCGGTACCAAGGGACTTTAAGTCGTCCAGTAAAAAACGCCATCCGAATTTCGTACAGCGTTCTGAACTATGTCTGTTTTCCAGTTGCAGTTAATTTGTTGCTGTCGCTCTAATACAGCCGACGAATTTCATCGCTTGTAAAAGAATACAAGATATCTGGATATCTTTGGATGACTATATATAAAAAACAGGGTGTGAAAACTTTTGCACTTCTGTTTATGATGTTTATTCCTTTATCACCTTTCTAACACTTGATACAGTGCTTGCAGTATTCCTTTCAAAAAGTGTGCATCCCTTACTTTTCATTTCAGATAGCAAATCTTTTATAGGGTATGATGTTTGTTCTATAAAAGGAGGTTTCCCTTGTCTCACTAATTCCAAAGTTTCCTCTGTGGACAAATTAACATCCAAACCTAAGTATTGATATAGTTTGAATTTACTTATTATATAGAGATAGCATTCATTTGTTGGTTTGCTTTTTATCGCTCGTGCAAAATCTCCAAAATGGCCTGCTCTGATACAAATACGAACAGTCTGTGCATCTAAGCCTAATAATTCTCCCGCCGCTTCAACAGACAAAATACATGGGCTTGTTTTCTTTGACATATTAGCTCCTTTTTTTCAATAGATACTATTTATATCTGTCTCTATCAATACCGAATCTTTTACAGAATATATCTGTAGGGACTATCAATTTACCGATATTTGGCATCCGCTTAGGGTCAATAAGTAAATCTCCATTAGCATCTTTTTCATTTAACAAATCATGTATAATCTTATATGCTTGGCTCTTTTTACAGACATCACCTAATACATACATAATACCTTTATAATCTAAAAACGGACATTCTAAAGGACTTCTCTTTTCTTGCATACACTTTACCTCCAACACAATGATACCATATATTTTTTAAAAGCTTAAAGATTTATTTACAGATAACGGTAATATATTATTGCTAATCTATTTACAAAAAATAGTGATGTTATCATGAATAATAAGGTGAAGCTATGTCTCCAATGCATAAATACTGAAATCGTTTTCTTAAGAAACCTTAAATATAGTTGATTTTTTATAGAGATTTGTTAAATTAGTTATATAAAGCAAAGGGGTGGGAACATAGTAATAACATAATTCTAATAGACATAAAAGCGAAGAAAGGAGGTTACATGAGTAAAGACAATAAGATGGCAGTTGTGTGTTTGGTGGGAGCTGCTTTATTAATTATTTTAAATGTTTTATATAGACTATCTTTTGTAAACAACTATGTTGCTTTATTGTTTACAATACTAATTTTCATAATTGTATTTTATATCAATCATAAAATAAAAGGGAGATAAATAAAAATGAAAAAAATCTTTATATCTATGTTGCTGATATTATCTGCAACACCAATTTTTAATGTAAAGGCTGATACCAATTCGACAGAATCTTGTGGTATTGATCAATCTGTAGTTGAAGAAAAATACAAAAATCAAGATAATGAGCTAGTTGAGAAATATGAAGATAATGTTGAAGTAATATATAAATCTGATAATAGCATCGTAATTAGGGACTACGCAAACCAATTTAATGCAGAAACACCTAAATTTCGCTCAGGTGGTCTACTTAAAAAAATCGCTTATTTTATAATTACTGCTGCTGGTCATTGTGGTGGGGTACAATACCTTACAAATAATAAGGTGGATGTATGTAGAATCGCATTAAGAGCTTTGGGAACAACAAAGAAACCTAATGCAAAATATTTATTAACAGGAAAATATATTTCTGGACGTATCCCTGGCTGTGAGCCTATACATTCAGGTCCATGTAATAGAGGTTACTGGGAATACCGGGTTGTAAAACTATAGTGATATGACAGGCGATAATCAAATCGCCTTTTTTAAGTATAACATGCCCCTCACACTTGAAAAGACCACCCATAGGTGGTCAATACCGCAAGTTAGATACTGCCTAGATATCAACCTTAGTGTGTGGTGCGGTATAACTATAAAGACCAATATGCATAATTAAATTTATTATTTTCATAGTAATAAA
>OBXM01000445.1_pt1 | contig 43549 bp, 42 predicted proteins | sample 1538141 | NCBI WGS metagenome assembly OBXM01 (sample SAMEA2580153, study PRJEB22360) | human gut metagenome | biome: human gut; feature: human-associated habitat; material: faeces | place: Denmark | collected 2008/2010 | reverse complement strand
CTTTTTATAGGGATAAAGTTAGGGAAGGCAGCGACATCACCGAGTCGCTGCCTTCCCTATTCATGACTGTCTATTAACCGACAGCCCCTTTTTCTGAGTGCGCCTGGCTGCGCACGTTACTAATGGGTGAAAGTCGTGTGTTCTGCAAGCTGTCAACAGCTTGCCAGTGAAAGTCTGGTCGGAGTAATCACCAGTGAGCTCCGTAACATTAAGTGAATCCTGTAGCATCGTTACGTTAGCCCTTTTGGGAAAAAGAGGGTGTCGAGTCACTGGCTTTCTGACGAAGACCACGGAAGGCGTGAAGAAACTGGAAGCAGCGCTGAAGAACCCTTCGGTGTAGAGGGAGCGGAATGTTAACATAGTTGTTGATGGAACAGAAGAGACCTCATAGTGTCATGGAACCATAAACATGTAATTCTTGATATAAGTAACACACGAAATTCAAGAAGACGCATTATGAGGAGTCGGAGGAGCCCATAGTATCTATGATGGTGCGGTAAGATAAACATATTTGGAAAAGGGGCTCTACTTTAGTCAAGTTAAACAGGAAGGTAAGGGACAGTGCATGCCTTAAAAGGGACAACAACACTCAATAGATAAATCACGACAACTTCAATGCAAACTATACTTGGCTGCCAAAAAGGATAAGCAACGCAGATTTCATGCGTTGTATGACCGTATTTTTCGCCTGGATGTTTTATGGCGGGCGTGGAAAGAGGTAAAAGAAAACAAAGGAAGTGCCGGAATAGATGGTGTGACCTTTGAAATGATTGAAGAGTATGGAGTGGAATCATACTTATTGGATACCCAGGAAGATTTAGTAAAAGGCATCTATTATCCAAAACCAGTTAAGAGAGTTTATATATCAAAGCCAGATGGTAAACAGCGACCATTGGGTATACCTGTTATTAAAGATAGAATTGTTCAACAGGCATGCAAAATAGTAGTTGAACCAGTTTTTGAAGCAAACTTTTTAGAATGCTCATATGGGTTCAGACCAAAACGGGACGCAATACAGGCAACGAAGAAGGTACAGAAGATTTTTATAACAGCTGGTATGTAGTAGATGCAGACATAAAAGGATATTTTGATAACATCGACCATGAAATACTTATGAGTCTTATCGAAAGAAGAATCAGTGATAGACGAGTTCTGAAATTGTTTCGGCAATGGTTAAAAGCAGGAGTAATAGAAGACGGAAAATACTTCCCAACAAAAGTGGGTTCACCGCAAGGAGCGTTATGCCTTTCTAATCATAAGGTGGAGTAATAAGTCCGGTTCTTGCAAATATGTTTTTGCACTATGTATTTGATATGTGGATGAAATGAAATTTTCCGCAAGCCCCGTTTGAGAGGTATGCAGATGATGGTGCGCCACGAAGGCGTGTCCAAGCAGCGTAGCTGCTTGAGGACAGCTATGCTGTACAGATGATGGCGGAGGGCCCGCCGGAACCGTCATACAGGTGGAGGTTCCAAACCACCCTAAGGTGCTGTGGACAAAAACCATGGTATTGAGCGTTAGGGAAAAAAAGGCAGTTCTAACTGTCAGGTGTGTGTAAAGGAGATGAATGAACATGTGAACCGCTTACGGAAATGTCGAAAGCGTAGAGATTCCATCAAAACCGGGGGGAAGTCGTTAATCCGGGATAAGTCTGGAGGAAACCTGTTTACCGACCAGGCGGTGGGCGGCATAAAGGCGGCATGAACTTTACACAGGCGTCTGTACGGAACGTGGGAACCCACGGGCTGATGATAAGGGAGTATATCAAGCGGAAGAACCGTAAGATAAGAGTACCGATGCAGCCATGGGGGCAGATCAGGCTGTAGTAGTGAGGAGATCCCTGTAATGGGGACGGAGCGAAGAGCCTGAATTATCCAGCTTTAAGGATAAGTCAACTTTGAAAGGAGGAGGAACTTATGCAAGAAGCAAAGCCATACAGTATTTCAAAGAAAGCAGTGATAGCTGCTTACCAAAAAGTGAAAGCGAACAAGGGAACTTACGGTGTGGATGAACAATCCATAGAAGATTTTGAAAAGAAACTGAACAATAATCTTTATAAGATATGGAACAGGATGTCGTCCGGCACCTATTTTCCACAACCTGTAAAAGCGGTAGCAATACCGAAGAAAAATGGAGGAACCAGAATCCTGGGAATACCAACCGTGGAGGACAGAATCGCCCAGATGGTAGCAAAGCTGTATTTTGAGCCAAATGTGGAGCCAATCTTTTATAAAGATTCTTACGGATACCGTCCGAACAAGTCAGCCATACAGGCACTGGAAGTCACAAGGACGAGGTGCTGGAGAAAAGACTGGGTATTAGAGTTTGATATCCGGGGGCTGTTTGATAACATCAGACATGATTATCTTATGGAAATGGTAAAGAGGCATACACAGGAGAAATGGATACTTCTATATATCGAAAGATGGCTGAGGGCACCATTCCAGATGGAAGATGGTACCATTGTAGAAAGAACATCCGGTACACCGCAGGGCGGTGTGATTAGTCCGGTACTTGCAAATCTGTTTTTACACTATGTGTTTGATGATTTCATGGAAAAGGAATTTCCGACGATACCGTGGGCGAGATATGCCGATGATGGAATCGCACACTGTGTGTCACTGAAACAGGCAAAATATCTCAAGCGGAGACTGGAACAAAGATTCCGTGACTATGGACTGGAGCTGAATCTGGAAAAGACAAGGATTGTATACTGCAAAGATGATGACCGCAGAGGAAGTCACGAGAATACATCATTTGATTTTCTGGGATATACGTTCCGCCCCAGACACGCAAAGAACAGATACGGGAAGTTCTTCACGAACTTTCTGCCGGCAATCAGTGAAAAGGCAAAGAAATCCATCCGGAAAGAAGTAAGGGGATGGAAACTACAGCTGAAGCCAGACAAAGACCTCTATGACATAGCAAATATGTTCAACCGGAAGATACAGGGATGGATAAACTATTATACGCATTTTTATAAATCAGAGATATATGATGTGCTAAGGTACATCAATGGGTGTCTGGTAAAGTGGGTGCGTAGAAAGTATAAGAAACGTGGAGCAAGGAGAAGAGCAGAACATTGGCTTGGAGAGGTAGCAAAGCGTGACAGAAACTTGTTTGCACACTGGAAATTTGGGATACTGCCATCGGCTGGATGATGGGAGCTGTATGAGCTGAGAGGTTCACGTACAGTTCTGAGAGGGACTTAGGGGGAGGTTCCCTGGGTCTACTTACTGAATAGTCCACTGCCGTACAAAAGAGGAGGCAATATGTATCAAGCAGAGCCTGGCTCAAAGGTTTGAAGAATGTAAGCTGGAACTGAATCCGACCAAGACAAGGATTGTGTATTGTAAGGACGAGGACAGGTGAAAGGAAGAAGAACTTACAGAGTTTGATTTTTCTGGGATACACATTTAAAGCAATGTATATCAAATGCCGGGATGGAAAACTTAGATACAACTTTATAGCTTCCGTCAGTAAAGAGTCTGCCAAGGGATTCCGAACAAAAATCAAAGAGATGGAGTTGCACAAGAGGATAGGATGTAAGATAGATATCCTAGCCGAAATGCTGAATCCGATACTACGTGGCTGGATGAATTATTTTGGGAACTACAATCCATCCGCAATGAAAGATTCGCTGCTATGCATAGAAAGAAGACTTGTGAAATGGGCATGTGTAAGTATAAGAACTTCCGTGGGAGAAGACGCAGGGCAGAAGAATGGCTCTGCACTTTGAGAAAGCGAGAGCCAAAACTATTTGCTCATTGGAGTATGATATATTCGTACTGCTGAATGATAAGAGCCGTATGAAAGGAGACTTTCACGTACGGTTCCGTGAGAAGTTTGAGGTGAAATTCCTCTTACTTACTCGACTGAGAGGTCGGCTAGTCACTTAATGACTAGCCTCCTACTCGATTGAACTTATAAAAGATTTTGATTTAATATCTCTGCCAAACGGTTTCTGGCTTTGGTCACTGATTTGTCTGAAACTTTTTTTGCAGACAGGCAGTGTTCCAGTTGTTCCATCCGGGAATCTACCCGTGAAAAAGCAGTTTTTCTGCTTTTTGTATACTGTTCAAACGCCTTTTTGATATTTTCGAATTGTTCGCTGGCCAGATCTTTTGAAAGTTCAGCGTTTAAATATTTATCTGTCGTCTCAATCGCTCTCAGGCCCAGCCTGTACTGGCTGTCACTGAGTCCTTCCGGTTTTACGTGTGCTGTACCGCATCCGCTTAAAGTAACTGCAATCGCCAAAGCTACAATACCGGCTAAGAGATATCTTTTCATATGGAACCCTCACTTTTTGTATGAATCTAATAAAAAATCAGTAAATTTTTGTTTGAATCATACAATAGCACAGATCTCATAATGTGTAAATATTTCCACTGTACTTTTTCGTATACAAAAGATACAAAACGGAGCCTGCTATAAATCCAGGGATGAAAGGATCTCTTTTAACTGTCCTGCAGATTTATTCAGCAGATTGGATTCTTTACTGTTTAAATCAATTTCTATGACCTGTTCCGCACCGTTTTTGTTGACAATGGTCGGTACGCTCAGACAAAGGTCAGACAGGCCATATTCTCCGCTAAGCAGGCTGGAGACCGGGAGGATCGAATTTTTATTTCGAATAATGCTCTCTGCAATATGGCTGACTGCGATGGCGACGCCGTAATAGGTAGCACCTTTCTTCTCGATGATCTCATAGGCGCTGTTTCTCACATCGTCAAAAATCCTCTTCATAGATTTCTCGTGGTCAAAATGCCCGCGCATTTCACAAAATTCGTTGATGCCGATCCCTGAGACATTGGTGTCACTCCAGACAGCCAGTTCACTGTCTCCATGCTCCCCGATGATAAATGCCTGAATGCTGCCGCTGTCTACTTCCAAGTGTTCGCTGAGCAGGTATTGGAAACGTGCGGAATCCAAGACGGTTCCGGAGCCAAAGACCCGGTTTTTTGGAAATCCTGAAAGCTTTAAAGTCACATAAGTAAGAATATCAACCGGATTGGCAACAACCAATAAGATCCCCTCGGAGTTTCGTTTGGTGATCTCCGGAATGATAGATTTAAAAATGGATACATTTTTGTGTACCAGGTCGAGACGGGTTTCATCGGGCTTTTGATTTGCACCGGCGGTTATGATGATCAGCCCGCAGTCCGCGACATCATCATAGGTGCCTGCATATATCTTGGATGTATCTACATACGGGCGCCCATGGCTTAAATCCATCGCCTCACCCTTGGCTTTTTCTTCGTTTACATCGATTAAGACCAGTTCGGAAAACAGTCCCTGGTGCATCAGGCTGAATGCGGTGGACGCACCGACAAATCCGCAGCCAATGATGGCCGTTTTTCTATTATTAATCATAAAAAATCCTCCTTTGTATTAAGTAGTTTAACAAAGGAGGATAAAATATTCATCGAATTTTGATAAAGTGAGAAACTGTATCAAAATCTATTTGTTGGATCTTCTCCAAATGTGAGCTTTTTCTGCGTCTTTGATCAGCTGGTCTCTGAAGTCCGGATGAGCGATATTGATCAGGGCTTCCGTGCGCTGCCATGCAGAGAGTCCCTTCATGTTTGCCATTCCGTATTCAGTGACGATGTAGTGGGCATTGGCACGGGTATCTGTTACAATAGACCCGTTATGCAGGGTAGGAAGAATACGGGAATGCATCTGGCCGGCCTTGTCTGTGAAAGTGGAAGAAAGACATACAAAGCTCTTTCCACCGTTTGATAAGTAAGCTCCCATGACGAAGTCCAACTGTCCGCCGGCGCCGCTGATCTGTTTGATTCCTGAAGATTCTGCACTGATCTGTCCGTACAGATCCACATCCACGGCGTTATTGATAGAGATGAAATTGTCAATGGAAGAAACCCTTGCAATGTCATTTGTATAGTTTACAGGAGCACTCATACATTCCGGATTGTCATCTAAGTAGTCATATAATTTTTTGGTTCCTGCTGCAAATGCATAGGTCTGACGGTAGCGGTCGATATTTTTTCTGGCACCGGTGATCTTTCCTGCTTTTGCAATGTCTACGAACGCATCCACATACATTTCAGTGTGAACACCCAGGTCTTTCAGGTCGGATTCCGCAATCATGGAACCTACAGCATTCGGCATTCCGCCGATACCAAGCTGGAGACATGCACCGTTCGGGATCTGGTCTACAATGAGTTTTGCAACGGCTTTGTCCACATCGGTGGCTGCTCCGCCTCCGCCCAGCTCTGCAATCGCAGGATTTCCGCCTTCGACGATCATATCAACTTTGGAAATATGTACGCCCTCTTCAAATCCGCCTAAGCAGCGAGGCATATTTTCGTTGACCTCCACGATGACACAGTCGGCTTTTTCAAGCATTGCAGCCAGGTGGGATGCGCTTGGCCCGAAGTTGAAGAATCCGTGTTCGTCCATCGGGGCAACCTGCATCATCGCAACATCTACGTGATCGATGTAATTGCGGTAGTATCCCGGAAGCTCAGAATAACGGATCGGTGCATAGTATGAAAATCCTTCGTTGATCCATTTTCTCTCCAGTCCGCCCATGTGCCAGGAATTCCATGTAAAGTGATCGGCAGGGGAGTCGATCTTTGTAATCTCCAGCGGCCACATGACGATTCCGCCCCGGATATTAATATTTTCCAATTCCGGCATTCTTTTTGCCAAAGCCTTGTCAAGGGCAACCGGTGTGGTGACGCACCAGCCGTACTCCAGCCAATCGCCGGATTTCACAACTTTTACGGCCTCATCGGCTGTTTTAAGTTTCTTTTGGTATTCTTCCTTAAATGACATAAGTAATCCTCCTGTCTTTTATCTGTTAATTTATTAACATACCGTTTCATTGTACCATCCGCATAAAAGAAACACAAGTAAAATAATTTAAATTATGGGTGGCCTTTTTACAAGTTTTGTACTATAATTAGATACTGAGTTTAGGAGGACATTTATGGAACACAAAAAATTTACTTGGAAGCATTACACACTGATCACAGTCGGGATTATTTTTGTGATCTACTGCTGTATCGCAGTGTATTTCAGCAAGAAGTTTACATATGGGACAAAGATCAATGGTGTCGATGTTTCCAACAAGACAGTTGACGAAGTTACAGACATTTTCAAAAAAAAGGCGGACGGCTATTCGCTGACCGTAAAAGAGCGAAAAGGCAGAGAGGAAGTTTTAAAGAGCAGTGTGCTCAAGGTTTCCTTTGACGGTGAAGACCAGATCAGGAAGCTCAAAGACGGACAGAGTTCTTTTCTGTGGATCAAAGGTGTTTTCGGGGGAGAGAAGTACAACGATATCGATATGTTTGCTTATGACAAAGCAGCATTTCAAAAGGCCTTAAAAAACCTTGACTGCTTCAAAAAGAAAAATATCATCAAGATCCGAAATGCCAAACCGGTTTACAAAGACGGAGCTTATCAGATCCAAAAAGAAGAAATCGGTACGGTCTTAAAGAAGGAACAGACGGAAAAACTCATAAAGAGTGCCGTAGAAGGCGGTGTCGCTGTCGTGGATCTGGACAAGGAAGGCGCCTATGATGTCCCGAAGTATACTAGCAAGAGCAAAGAGATCATTTCTCTGAAAGACAGGATGAACGATTCTCTGAAGGGAAGTATTACTTATAAGTTCGGGAAACAGACGGTAGTTCTTGATAAGGATGTATACCACAAGTGGTTTAAGATCAAGAATGACACAGATTTTACTATCGACATGAAGAAGATGGAAAACTGGGTTATGAAGTTTGCATACAAATATAACACGATGGGGACCATGCGCACTGTCAAGACTCACGACGGAAGAACCAAAAAGATTTTCGGAGGTCCTTACGGCTGGAGAATGAGCCGTGAAAAGGAAGAAGCCGCAGTCAAAAAAATGCTGAAAGAGGGCACACAAGAGACAAGAGAGCCATACTGGCGCCAAAAGGCAAAGGTATACGACGGATATCAGGGAGACATCGGCGATACTTATATCGAGGTCGATATGGGACAGCAGGAAGTTTTCTACATTAAAAAGAAAAAGGTTGTCTTTTCTTCATCCGTAGTCACAGGCAAGATGGAAGCGGGAAGAAAAACACCGGAATGTGTGGCATTTGTACTGTACAAACAGCGCAATGCGACATTGAGCGGTCAGGGTTATAACTCACCGGTATCTTACTGGATGCCGTTCAACGGCAACGTGGGACTTCACGATGCAAGCTGGAGGTCTTCTTTCGGAGGAAGTGAGTATATTTCCGGGGGATCACACGGATGTGTCAATATGCCGCCTTATGCAGCTGCAACCCTTTACAATATGATCGATGCCGGAACACCGGTTATCTGCTATTACTAAACTAAACCGAGAGAGCAGGATTTAAATAGTCCGGGCTCTCTCTTTTTGTTATTTCATAGGAAAGGTCTACGACCTTTTTGTCCACGGATCAGGAGGGAATGAAAATGAGGATCAGCATAACACAGTGGGTGCATGGAGAGCTGAGACGCTTTATTAAACAAGGAGACTTATGTATCGATGCAACGGTTGGAAATGGAGGTGACACTGAGTACTTGTGCGGGCTCACAGACAGAGTGATTGGATTTGAAATACAGGAGGAAGCACTGTTCAATGCCAGGAAGCGGCTGAAATTAAAAGGATACCATCCAAAGTTTATTTTGGACAGCCATGAAAATATGGACCGGTATGCAGAAAAAGGTACGGTACAGGCGATTTTGTTTAATCTGGGTTATCTTCCGGGTGGGGATCACAGTATTGCTACAAGGCCGAAAAGTACGATACAGGCTATTAAAGTAGGACTTGAGCTTTTGAAATCGGGAGGAGTTATCAGTGTTTGTATTTATAGTGGAGGAGATACCGGGTTTGCGGAGAAAGAAGAAGTCCTTCAATACTTAAAGCAGCTGGATGACAGGAGATATATTGTTATAAAACAGGACTTTTATAATAAACAGAATCATCCTCCGCTTCCGGTACTTATTTTGAAACTGGATTAGCTTGCTCTTTCCTCCGGCACATTGTAATTTATGAGTGGAAGAAAGTTTAAAACCGGGTTTTAATTTCTGCGGCATTTTAAAGATGGAGGAAGATTTTATGAAAAAAAAATTGCGGGAGAGAACGGTGCGTTCCATATAGACGGACAGGCGTTTTATGATGCGATTGTGAGCAGTACAGAAGATTATATCTATATCATCGATATGACAACCGATATGGCTCTGATTTCCGATAATATGCTGCAGGATTTTGAACTGCGGGAAGGATCGTACCCGGCCTTGTTCCCGTGTGGGGAGAACTGGTACATAACAAGGATAAAAAGCGTTATTTCGACTCTGTGGATGATATGCTCAGAGGGATGACGGATGTACATAATGTGGAATACCAAGTAAAAAACAGAAATAACGAATATGCGTGGGTTGTATGCCGCGGACTGTTAAAGAGAGACCAGAATTATAACCCGCTCTCCTTTGCAGGTGTGGTGACTCCGATCGGCAGCAAAGGAAAGATTGACCGCACCACAGGACTGTTAACTTACCGGGGCTGAAGCCTTGCTCCTATGGTCCTGTCCTGATACTGAAGCCGCAGGTCCTGCTCAGTTTATACCGCTCCTTGAAAACAGCGGGCTGATTATAGAGGCAGGAAAATGAATATTGGAGCAGGCATTCTCTACATGTAAACGCTGGCTGCTTCATATCCGGATCATGTATTTAATCATTCTTTTATCGGGGCGGTTATAAAGCTATGCCACAGTGTAGGGATTGCTGTATGTGTGGAAGGAGTCGAGCATCCGGAAGAACTGGAAGCAGTGTGTTCCCTGGGTGCAGACAGTATACAGGGATTTTATATTTCAAATCCGATCCCGGCGGATCAGTTTGAGGAGAAATATTGGAAGAAGGGCGGGAGGCAATGAATATGACCTCCCTGATTTATTTTTGTCCCTTCAAACATAAATACGTTCCTTATCTTTTGGCGGGACTTTAGAACTGCGTTTTCCTTGCGCTGAGGTTATTACGATTATTTTATATGCAGCTGTTTCTTCGCAGCTTTCTGCCGCTGTCAGCCGGCAGGAACTGCAGGATGAGAACCGCAGCCTGTCGACGCTTGCAAACTATGACCAGCTCACCGGACTGCTGAGCCGGCATGCTTTCCTAAAAAAGGTGGAAAACTGTCTGGCGGCCTTTGCAGTGCTGGCACTGCGCGATATTGATGATTTTAAGATTGTAAACGACACGTGGGGACATTTCTGCGGAGATAAGATTCTGAGTGAACCAGCAGAACTTATCCGTTCTTTTCTGGGAGGAGACGTGGATGTCTGCCGGTGGGGAGGAGCAGAGTTTATTTTTCTTTTCCGGGACACACCGCTGGAGGATGTGCTCATAAAGCTTTAGGAGCTGTGTGATACGGTGGCCGGACATGTTTTTTGCTGTGATGATAAAAATCTGCATATTACTATGGCCTTCGGAGTCAGTCCTTCCGAGGAGATAATTGCCCTGGCCGACAGACAGATGTACAAGGGCAAGACTGCAGGGAAGAATCGCGTCGTCTGCGGGAAACCATGAGACTATGTTATACCTTATCGTGCGGAGCACGTCCACCCGAAGGGTATGAGTTACGGTGTGCCCTGTGGGTATACCTTATCGTGCGGAGCACGTCCACCCGAAGGGTATGAGTTACGGTGAGCCCTGTGGGTATACCTTATCGCGCAAAGCGCGTCCACCCGAAGGGTATGAGTTACGGTGTGCCCTGTGGGTATATTTTGTTCTGACGTTTCATATAGTATTAATTGTATGAGTTTTTCTCCATTATCCCAGTCGGCTCTTAACAGGCCTCCTTCCGATAACGGAGAGAAATATCTTAGCTGGCTTGAAGGAGAGTAAATGGAATGAAGAAGATTTTCTGTGTAATATGGTCTCTGTTTTTGTGTCTGCAGCTCGGATTTCACACGGTCCGGGCGGATGATACGTTAAAGCTCTATGCAAAATCTGCAATTTTGATGGATGCGGGCAGCGGACGAGTCTTATTTGATAAATCCGGAAAAGCCAGAATGCCGAATGCCAGCACTACAAAGATTTTAACATGCCTGTATATTATTAAACATTGCAATCTGGAAGAGGAAGCGACAGTTTCTAAAAATGCCGCTGCCCAGCCACAGGTCCATCTGGGAGCAAGGGCCGGGGAAAAATACAAAGTTAAGGACCTCCTTTACGGACTGATGCTTGAGTCTTACAATGACTGTGCGGTGATCCTGGCGGAGCACGCGGCGGGATCAACTGAAAACTTTGCAAAAAAGCTCAATGCAGAGGCCAGATCCTATGGGGCAAAGTCGACACACTTTGTCACGCCCAACGGATTGGACCGCACCGACAAAAACGGGATTCATTCCACTACGGCATATGATCTTGCACTGATCATGAAACAGTGCATCAAAAATAAAGAATTTTTGGAGATCACCAGAGCCAGGAGCCATTCTTTTCATGACGCATCCGGGCAGCGTTCTTTTAATTGCAATAACCACAACGCCCTGCTGTCCATGATGGACGGTGCGGTTTCCGGAAAGACCGGATTTACTTCTAAAGCCGGGTACTGCTACGTGGGAGCCGTGAAGAAAAATGGCATGACCATGATCGCGGTCGTGCTGGCCTGCGGATGGCCTCCCCATAAAACTTACAAATGGTCGGATGTCAGAACTTTGATAGACTACGGTGCCAAAAATTATTCCTATCACAAGATCATTCCGGACTACAGCAAATTAACGGACTTGTATGTAAACGGAGGGATGGAGCACAAAGTCTCCATAGGGGCCAAAGGCGGAGGTATGACGCTTCTGCTGAAAAAAGGGGAAAAGGTCGATATCAAATGCCAGATCCCGAAGAGTTTAGATGCACCTGTAAAGAAGAAAGAACAGGTGGGGAAGATCGAATATGTGCTGAACGGCAAGGTGATCCGGGAGGAAAAAGTCTTTACGAAAAATTCTATCGACAAAAAGGATTACTGGTGGTATCTCGGAAAAACACTGGATGAGTTCTGCCTGTAAAAAATATTAGAGGAAAAGGTTGTTGAGATTCTGGATCAACTGCCTTTTTTTCTAAACTGAAATATGATAAGATAACCAGAGAATAAACCAAGGAAAGGAGAACAAGACAATGTTATTTATAGAATATCCGAAATGTACAACCTGTAAAAGAGCGAAAAAATGGCTGGACGAGCATCAGATTTCCTATGAAGACCGCCATATAGTGGAAAACAATCCAAAAGCAGAGGAATTAAAAGAATGGATTGCAGTGAGCGGACTTCCGGTCAAGCGTTTTTTTAATACAAGCGGGATGAAATACAGGGATCTGGGACTGAAAGACCGACTCCCGGAAATGAGCGAGGAGGAACAGATCGATCTTCTGGCGACAGACGGCATGCTGGTAAAACGTCCTTTAGTCATAGGGGATGACTTTGTCTTGAGTGGATTTAAAGAGGAACAATGGGGCAATACTATCAAATAAAAAGTATTTTTGCAGACAGAAAGGATATTGCGAATGGAACGAAAGAATACATGGCTTTCTTATACAGAAGAAGAGATAGAAAAACTGGAATCTCTGGCGTCTGATTATAAAGAGTACCTCACCGGCGGAAAAACAGAGAGGGAATGTGTGAAAGAATCAGTAAAACTGGCCCAGAGAGCAGGATATCAGGATTTAGAGCATTTTATAGCAGAGGAAAAGAAGCTGAACCCGGGTGATAAAGTTTACCGCACGTGGATGGACAAAACCATTGTCCTATTCCAGATCGGGGAAAAGCCGATGGAAGACGGGTTGAACATTTTGGGGGCGCACATCGATTCCCCAAGGATGGATTTAAAACAAAATCCACTGTATGAGGACACAGAAATGGTGCTTCTGGACACCCATTACTACGGCGGTGTGAAGAAATATCAGTGGGTGACGCTGCCTTTGGCTCTCCACGGAGTTGTCATTAAAAAGGACGGAACTACAATTGAGATCAGCATTGGTGAGAAAGAAACCGATCCTGTGGTAGGGGTGACCGATCTTTTGATCCATCTGTCCGCACAGCAGCTGGAAAAAAAGGCTAAGGTCGTGATCGAAGGTGAAGATCTGAATGTACTGATCGGAAGCCGCCCGGCCAAAGGTGAAGAGAAGGATGCCGTAAAAAGAGAAATGCTTGGCATATTGAAAGAGGAATACGGGATTGAGGAAGAAGATTTCCTGTCTGCTGAGATCGAGGTTGTCCCGGCAGGGCCCGCCAGAGATTTCGGATTAGACCGCAGCATGATCATGTCTTACGGGCAGGATGACAGGGTTTGTGCCTACACATCCCTTGTGGCTATGCTGAATGTGGAGGATGCTCAGAGGACTACCTGCTGTATCCTCGTGGACAAAGAAGAAATCGGAAGCGTGGGCGCTACCGGCATGCATTCCAGATTTTTTGAAAATACACTGGCCGAGATCATGGCCCTGACAGGAGAATACAGTGAGTTAAAACTCCGCAGAATCCTTCAGAATTCTCATATGCTGTCTTCTGATGTGAGTGCGGCTTTTGATCCGAATTATCCTCAGGTCATGGAAAAGAAGAATGCGGCTTACTTCGGAAAGGGACTGGTCTTGAATAAATACACCGGCTCCAGGGGGAAATCCGGTTCCAACGACGCCAACCCTGAATTCGTTGCGAAACTCCGAAGAATGTTTGATGATAATCAGGTAGCATTCCAGACTGCAGAACTCGGAAAAGTGGATGAAGGAGGCGGGGGAACCATCGCTTATATTCCGGCTTCCTATGCTATGGACGTCATCGACTGCGGTGTTGCAGTGCTGAATATGCACGCTCCATGGGAGATCACAAGCAAATCCGATCTCTACGAAGTGGAAAAGGGATACGAAGTATTCCTGCGAAACTGCTGAACATCATGCAGATAAAAAGAGAATCCTGACAGTGATAAGGAAACTGTCAGGATTCTCTTTTATTTTAGATTCTGAAAATAAATTACTTTTTGCTCGGTATGATCTCGATCCAGTAGCCGTCGGGATCACTGATGAAGTAAATACCCATATCCGGATTTTCATAACAGATACAGCCCATCTCCTCATGACGCTTGTGAAGGGCTTCCATATCGTCGGTCTCCAGAGCCAGGTGATACTCGAGTTCTCCCAGATTATATGGTTCCGTGCGGTCCTTTAACCATGTGAGCTCCAGAGAGAAGCCTGTAGTCTGGTCTCCCAGAAATACGAGCTTAAAACTCCCGTCGGATGCGTTTTTTTCACGGACAGGCTCAAGATCCAATGCTTTTTTATAGAAGTCAAGGCTTTTGTCCAAGTCCAGAACGTTGAAGTTAAAGTGATTAAATGCAATCATAATGTCCTCCTTGATATTTTACGATTTTCTTAAATTTATCATAACATACTTTTTGCTATTTACAAGTGTAAAAGAGAGTGGATATAATGGTAGAGTATTTAGGAAAGACGAAAGGGGAAGTTATGAAGCAGCAAATCAGCAAGTTAAAGAAGTTGACAGCAGTCCTTCTGATGTTGTCTTTGCTTATCGGGACAGGAATCGGTCCGGCTAAGGCAAAGACCGTCAGCGCGGCACAGACAAAATACTGGATTAAGGTTAATAAGCAGGCAAATGTAGCCACTGTATATAAGCTTACCAAAGGAAAGTATAAACCGATCAAGGCGTTTTTAGTGTCCTGCGGGGGCTCCAATACACCGTCCGGAACCTTTTATACTCCGGCGAAATATCGCTGGCAGACATTGATGGGACCGAGCTATGGACAGTATTGTACAAGGATTCATGGAGGGATTTTATTCCACTCTGTGTGGTATTACAGCCACAGCAAGGCCAGCCAGTCCACCGTTCAGTTCAATAAGCTTGGAAAGACCGCATCACACGGATGCGTGCGTTTAAGTGTTGCTGACGCAAAGTGGATTTATGATAACTGTAAACTGGGAACAAAGGTTACCATATACAGCAGCAAGAATCCGGGACCGTTAGGAAAACCAAAGCCCATCAAGGTGTCCACTTCCAGAAGTATGTACTGGGACCCGACCGATCCGGATAAGAACAATCCGTACCGCAAGGTAAAACCGACCATCAAGATTTCTTCCAAGAAGAAAAAAACAGTGGAGTACGGCAAATCTTACAGCGTGAAGTCTCATGTAACGGCGATAGACAATGTGACAAAGAAGAGCCTTACAAAGAAAGTGAAGTATTCAGTCACCAAGTATAATGCAGAGAAGAAAAAGTATTATAAAGCGAAATTCAGCACAAAATCTTTAGGTACATACAAGATTAAGTATTCTGTAAAATCTGCCCTTGGAAAGAGCGCAAGCAAGACGATCAAGGTAGAAGTTGTGGATACTCTTGCACCGGTAATTTCCAACGCGGCAAATAAAACAGTTACGATTAATACGAAGAATGCTGTGTTTAAGACAACGGCCAAGATGAGAAGCGGCAAGAGCAGAACTTCTGCCATGACAGTCTCCATCACAAAACCGGGAGAGAAGAAGGCCACGTCCATGTCTTACTCTAAGGCCAAATCTTATGTGTTTAACAAGGCCGGAACTTACACTGTGAAGTATACGGTGAAGAACAGCAATAAGCCTTACAGAGCGGCATCCAAGACAGTAAAGGTTACAGTCAAAGGTTATAAGAATGCTGAGATAAAAGCAAATCCGACGGCATTTACAATGACAGTGACCGATCCAAATGCGGTAGATCAGGCAAAGAAAGAATTAGAGGCACAGATTATAAAGGCCATCAGCATTACAGACAATGGTACTAAGGTGATACCGTCTGATAAAAATCTGAAGTTTGAATATATTGGGCAAAACGATGATACAGCCTATACAGACTTCTCAAAAGACGGAAACTGCAGAGTGAAAGTTACTTATACTGGTACAAAAAATAAGAAGCCGGTATCTGTTATCGTGAATATTTCTGTAAAAACCGAAATTCCGTTAGACGGTAAAAATACCAAAGCTATACCTGCCTCTGAGACGACAACAGCAGTAGAATAAACTAAATAGCTTTTAACTATGAAAGGTGTCCGGCTTTGCCGGATGCCTTTTGCATATAGAAATATTGACATCAAACGGGTATATGATAAAATAAATAAGTTAATAAGTATATATTACTTTATTTTATATATTGTATTTAGACAAGAGATACAGTTTAGGAGGATGAAAATTATGGCAGTACCTTATAATCATAAGGCAATCGAACAGAAGTGGAGGAAACACTGGGAGGAACAGCCGGTCAACGTAAATGACGGCAAAAAGCCGAAATACTATTGTCTGGACATGTTCCCGTATCCGTCAGGAAGCGGACTTCATGTGGGACACTGGAGAGGCTATGTGATCAGCGATGTGTGGAGCCGTTACAAAATGCTCAATGGATACTATGTGATCCACCCTATGGGATGGGATGCCTTTGGACTGCCGGCGGAAAACTACGCGATCAAGATGGGCGTGCATCCGAAAGAATCCACAGCAAAGAATATAGAGAATATCAAACGCCAGATCGGCGAGATCGCGGCCATCTATGACTGGGATATGGAAGTCAACACCACAGACCCTGAGTTCTACAAATGGACCCAGTGGATTTTTGTTCAAATGTTTAAAAAGGGACTGGCCTATGAAAAACAGATGCCGATCAACTGGTGCCCTTCCTGTAAGACAGGGCTTGCAAATGAAGAAGTTGTAAACGGCAAATGTGAGCGCTGCGGTGCAGATGTGACGAAGAAAAATCTGAGACAATGGATGTTAAAGATCACAGAATATGCAGACCGCCTCCTGGGTGACTTGGATAAGCTGAATTGGCCGGAAAAAGTCAAGAAAATGCAGGCAGAGTGGATCGGAAAGAGCCACGGCGCCGAGGTTGACTTTAAAATAGAAGACAGCGATGAGGCGATCACTGTCTATACGACAAGGCCGGATACACTTCACGGAGCAACCTTCATGGTATTGGCGCCGGAACACAAGCTGGCAGCGGAACTTGCCACTGATGAGACCAGAGAAGCAGTGGAGGAGTATATCTACCAGGCATCTTTGAAATCTTCCGTAGACCGCCTGCAGGATAAAGAAAAGACCGGTGTGTTTACCGGAAGCTATGCAGTCAACCCGATCAATGGTAAAAAGGTTCCAATCTGGCTGTCTGACTATGTCCTCGCAGACTATGGAACAGGTGCTATCATGTGTGTTCCTGCCCATGATGACCGTGACTTTGAATTTGCCACGAAATTTAATATTCCGATCGTACAGGTCATTGCTAAAGATGGAAAAGAAATCGAAAATATGACAGAGGCATACACAGAGGCAGCCGGAACAATGATCAATTCCGGTGACTGGAACGGTATGGAATCTTCTGTATTAAAAGAGGAAGCCCCGGCCATCATTGAGAAGATGGGAGTGGGCAAAAAGACTACCAACTATAAGCTCAGAGACTGGGTATTCAGCCGCCAGCGCTACTGGGGAGAACCGATTCCAATCGTTCACTGTCCGGACTGCGGTGCCGTGCCGGTGCCGGAAGAAGAACTTCCGCTGACACTTCCGGAAGTTGAAAAATACGAGCCTACGGGAACAGGAGAATCTCCGCTTGCAGACATTGATGAATGGGTCAACACAACCTGTCCTGTCTGTGGAAAACCGGCTAAGCGAGAGACGAATACTATGCCGCAGTGGGCGGGATCATCCTGGTATTTTCTGCGATATATCGACAGCAAGAACAGTAAAGAACTGGTTTCCAAAGAAAAAGCGGACAAATACCTGCCGGTTGATATGTATATCGGCGGTGTAGAGCATGCCGTGCTCCATCTGTTGTATTCCAGATTCTACACGAAGTTCTTGTATGACATCGGTGCAGTGGACTTTGATGAACCGTTCCACAAGCTGTTCAACCAGGGTATGATAACAGGTAAAAACGGAATTAAGATGAGCAAGTCCAAGGGAAATGTAGTCTCACCGGATGATCTGGTAAGAGATTACGGATGTGATTCCCTCAGAATGTATGAACTGTTCGTGGGACCGCCTGAACTGGATGCGGAGTGGGATGAGAGAGGAATCGACGGTGTGCGCCGTTTCTTAAGCCGTTTCTATAACGTGGTTCTGGACCAGAAGGACAAGAATGTTAAAGAGACAAAGGATCTGCTCAAGGTACGCAATCGTCTTGTATATGATGTGACAAGCAGGCTTGAGAAATTCAGCCTGAATACAGTGGTCAGCGGATTCATGGAGTATAATAATAAACTCAATGATCTGGCGAAAAAGGGCGGAGTGGACAAAAAGACTCTGGAAACTTTCATTGTGCTGCTGGCACCTTTCGCGCCTCATATTTCTGAGGAACTCTGGAGTGAGCTGGGACATGAGGACAGTGTATTTTCACAGAAATGGCCGGCCTATGATGAAGCGTATTTAAAAGACGATGAGGTTGAGATTGCAGTGCAGATTAACGGAAAAGCGAGAACAACTATTACCATCGGAGCAGATGATGCAAAAGATGCGGTCATTGCAAAGGCAAAAGAAGCATTGGGTGACAAGCTGAACGGAACCGTTGTAAAAGAGATTTATGTTCCGGGAAGAATTGTAAATATTGTTCAGAAATAAAAAAGTAAATCCAGAAAAATGGCGCAAGTGGAGACATTGCTTGCGCCATTTTTGAATTTGATGATAAAAGGAGAATCAGAAAATGATAAAAGCAGTTTTTTTTGATCTTGATGGCACATTGATTTCTAATACAACTGGTGAAATTCCGAAAAGCGCCAGAAAATCCATAGACTGCCTGAGAATGAACGGAGTTCGTGTATTTACGGCGACCGGCAGACACATGTCGGAGATCAAAGATCTGCCAGCCTTTGACATACAGTTTGACGGCTTCATTACACTGAACGGGCAGCTCTGCCTGGACAGCAGGAAAGAACTGCTTTACGGTGAGCCAATCAGTGAGAGGAATGTCGAGCAGATGCTTACTATGTTTGAGGCGCGGAAGGTGCCGCTTATGCTGGTTGAAAAAGACAGAATGTATATCAATTATATCGATGAGATGGTGGAGAAGGCACAATCAGCGATCAATACACCAGTTCCTGAAATCGGCACTTATTCCGGAGAACCGATCTATCAATTTATTTTGTATTCCGAGGAAAAAACGGCAGAGGAAATCGTGGCGGGACTTGATGACTGCAAGATGACCAGATGGAATCCATATGGGGTCGATATCATTTCAAAAAGCGGGGGGAAAGTGGCCGGGATCAAGCAGATCATACAGGCCTGCGGAATTCAGCGCAATGAAGTCATGGCATTTGGAGATGGTGAAAATGATATGGACATGCTCCGCTATACAGGAATCGGGGTCGCGATGGGAAATGCTGAGGAAGATGTCAAAGTGTGTGCGGATTATATAACAGATGATGTGGATGAAGACGGAATTGAAAAGGCATTCAAATATTTTAAGATGGTTTAATTTATTCCTCACCATTTGAATAGAATCGTTATTTTGAGAGTAAAATCAAAAGGGAATATTAGTATAATTTATTTTTATATGTTATATATTTAAAAATTTTTCAGGAACAGAATTAAGGGCTTGAAAAAAAATAGAAATTATAGTAGAATCTATTTATAACAATAAACAGAAAAGGAAAGATAGCATTGGAAAATAAAGATATACTATATGGTGTAGAAACTATTATTATGAAATCCATTTGGAAATTAGAAAAAACAGAGAAAGCTATAACTGTTTATGATATAATTCAAAGTTTAAAGGAAGATTATGAAAAAGAATACAGTCGAGCCACGGTCAGAACCTATCTAACAAAACTCGAAAAAAAAGGTTTTATACACATGGAATGGAAAGGGCGTTATAGTTATGTAATTTCTCTCATAGAAGAAAAAGCATATCAGAAGAAACAGTTAGAAAATATAAAAGAATTTTGGTTCGATGATTCTTTATCAGATATGGTATGTGCCTTTACAGAAACGATTTCACAAGGGCAAGTTGAGGAACTGAAAGATTTGATAAACAAATTAAGTGACTGAAAGGGGGTAAAGATTCAATAAATTTGATATCAATTGATTATGTAAGGTCAGGAGATGGATAGTAACAACTGTATAGTGAAACCAAAAAGTAAAAAACAAAGAGGCTAGTATATCAAAATTAAATGATGATAACTTTGGAGTAATAGTGATACAACGAGGATATATAGCCTTTATAAAGCGGAACCAAAGAATGCTTTATGAATTGTACGCATTTATAACTATTCAGTACAAGATATACTGAATGGTCACTGTGCTATACACTCTGGCTAGATGTAATCGTTCAATGATAAGTCTTAAAAATCAATGGTTTTGGGTTTGACATTAATTGAAAGGAGGTACCTATGGAAAATAAAATTTGTTAAAAAATCCATACAATACAAATGGAATGGGTTGCCATCTGCTAAAGCAGAAGTATCGTATGGATTTAATAAAGTATAACATATTAAAAACAGCATTGAAAGAGATTAAAAAAGAAAGGAACAGAAAATGAAAGAAATTTTAATGAATAAGAAAAAATGTATTTTACTCATTATAATTGCGGGGGTGCTGAGTATTGTTATGCAGAATAGTCATGTTAATGCGGCATCAAAAATGTTAAGAAAAGCTGATAAGCACACATTTGCATTCGTTACAACAAGTGGTGAAGCATGTTCAACAACAGTATCTACATTTTTGTATGAAAGTGTGAAAAAACAGAGTAGTAAAAAAGCAATTTATAATAATCGAAGTGGTTGTATTTGGCATGAAGATGTTGCAACTTGGTCAAAAATCAAAGTTGGAATTTCGGCAGATCCATATCATATAAATGGAAGTAAAGTTGTAAAAAAATTTAAGTGGAAAAATCAAGATGCATTACATACACCATCGCAAAAAGTTTCATATTCAAGGATGAATAAAACATCCTGTACATATTCACCTAAGACTAAGGTACAGTTACGAATAGGTTATTCTGTCAACGCAACAGATGCAATATTATCAAAGAGCAGAGTCGTGAAATTAAATTTGAAATATTAATATTATCAAAGAGGAGTGATTGTGATGAAAAAAGCTTTATTATCTATAATGGTTGTTATGCTACTTGCATTTGGAATAACAGTTTTTGCATCTAGTAGTCCAAGAACTAATTCTAAAGAACTACGTCTTGGAAAAACGATGAAAGAATTAGTTGATTATCAGTATAATTCAAATGTATCTAAACCGCAAAAGAAACAAAGAAGTATAAATATTACAAGCACAGATGTTTATGCGATAGCAAAAAATTTTGTTATTACAAATAGTGAGTTAGAGAAACAAGAAAAAATATATAAATTGAATAATAGCAAAAAACCAGAAGAAGAAGCTTATAATTATTTATGTAAAAAGAAAACATTATCTGCGGTTGCAGAAAGAAGAAAAATAGAGATTACTGAAAATGAGGTTGATACATATATAAGTCGACTTAAAGAAAGTTTAGAAAATGCAGAGCCAAACTCATCAAAAGAGGTTGAAGAAATTATGAATGGATTTGGAGGGAAGGAGGAGTATTGGAAAAACACTAAAAATTTGTATAAGGAATCATTAAAAATAAAAAAACTATTAGATGGTGAACGGCAAGAACAGGAAATAAGAGCAAAAAAGAATTACTCAGAAGATGAATGGAGCAATATGGAAAAACAAATTATTAATACATGGATGAAAGAGGAAAATATAAAGAGAATAAACGAGTAACATGTTCATTGAAAGGAGTATTTTTAACTTTTTATCAAAATAATATCTTGAAATATTATTTTCACCTCTATATGTTAAATTAACATATAGAGGTGAAAATAATGGAAAGGGGTTATTTGTTTATGGAAAGGAATAAAATAAAAGTATTTAATGCTGACAACCAGCTGCAAGCCAGAATGATACAAGAAATTTTGGGAAATAACGGGATTGATGCTGCGTTAAAACAGAATGGCGCTGGAACATATTTAAATATTTTTATGGGATTTTCAACTTATGGAATTGATATTTTAGTAGAGGAGAACGAAAAAGAACAAGCAAAAAAATTGATTCATGACATGATGTTAGAAGATAAAAAAAGTATGGTATCAATAGAGAAAGTGCCATGGTATAAAAATAAAGTCATCGTTGCTAAAATTATTTTAATATTTTTTCTGCTTGGCATTATTATTCCGTTCATTGAGATGGTGATCGACATCCTGTAATGATTTGTTGAGATTAAAAGACGACAAAAGGGTGTTTCGCTGTCTGTGGGGAATACAAAATGATCTCCTCCTGTTATAATGAGCATAAAAAGGAGGGGATGATCTTGGATCAGAAGAAAATCGGAGTGTTTATTGCTCTGCTTCGTAAGGAACGGGGAATTACCCAGGCAGAACCTGGTGAAAAAATCGGGGTGACGAATAAAACAGTTTCACGGTAGGAAAATGGAGTTTCCCAAATAAAAGAATATTGCTACTAAGCTAAGAGATACTGCGTAAATGTTCAGTATCTCTTTTTCATTTCATAGGAAAGTTCTACGACCTTCCCTATGAAAAAAAACGCTCCGCGGGTTGTGCACAGATGCGTAAGGAAATTATTTGCCTGCGGCAAATTGCATCTGGCACGCAAAGTTGTCAAGCCCCTCAAAGAGTGAGGGAGGGGTTGGGGCGTTGAAGTGGGCTTGCCCACTTTGTTCTTGCCATAAAACAGTATAATATTTCATTTCTGCTTGATTACCTTAAAACTTATTAGATTATGGTTTGTCAAGGGCTTGTTGCGTAAGCAATGCTTTAGCATCCTTTATAAATCATAGGCTGATAAGTAATTTATCAAAAGCAGAAAAGAAATGACTATATTGAAGTATCATGATATAATAACCCCATCAATGCCCATTTGTGGAATTACAAAAAATGCGCTGTCAATGAATTTTCTTGTAGGTGTTGGAAGATGATTTTAATGTGAGAAAATCTTACGAAAAGAACGGCTGGGGACAGGATGTTTAGGAGGTATCATGAAAGGATTTAATCGACAAAATCAATTATTCGCTCTCTGTGGATTGAACTGTGGGCTTTGCCCTATGTTTTTGAGTAAACACTGCCCTGGCTGCGGGGGCGGCGAGGGAAATCAGTCTTGTAAAATTGCAAGATGTAGCATGGAACATGGAGGCATTGAATACTGCTTTCAGTGCGGTGAATACCCTTGTCCGAAATATGATCATATCGAAGACTATGATGTTTTCATCACAGGAAGGAATCAAAAGCGCGATATGAAAAAGGCACAGCAGATTGGAGTGGAAGCCTACAACGCAGAGCAGGCAGAAAAGGCATGCATTCTGGACATCCTCCTCGCCCACTATAATGACGGGAGGAAAAAGACGCTGTTCTGTGTGGCAGTCAACCTGTTGGAACTGCAGGAACTGCAGGAGGTACTCCGGCAAATTGAAAACAGATCCGATTTGGAAACGCTGACGCTCAAAGAAAAAAGCGCTCTTGCCGCAGGATTGCTGAAGGCTGTGGCAGCAAAGAATGATATTGACCTGAAGTTGCGCAAGAAAAAGTGACGATGAAAAGGAGAATTTAAATGAAGTATGTATGTGTGGTTATATCAGTAGCTGACATCAAGACCGCAAGGAAGTTTTATGAAGACCTATTCGGATTAGAAGTGTATCAGGATTATGGAAGGAACATCGCGTTTACCTGCGGGCTGGCGTTACAGCAGGATTTTGACTGGCTGGTAAGTATACCAAAAGAAAAGGTACTGAAAAAATCCAATAATGCGGAAGTCGTCTTTGAGGAGCAGGATTTCGATGGTTTCCTGAATAAGCTGAAGGAGTACCCGGAGATCGAATATCTGGGAGAAGTCGCCCTGCATAGCTGGGGGCAGCGTGTAATCCGCTTCTACGACTTGGATGGGCATCTTATAGAGGTTGGCGAGGATATGAAAATGGTGATTAGGCGTTTTCTCGCTTCTGGTATGACTATGGAAGAAATATCTGTGAAGATGGATACTTCTATTGAGGATTTAACAAAACTTCTGAATCGTTAGTACACAGTGGGCAAATCAGCAAATTCCTATTCTGATAATTAAAACGCAAATACCGTCTGTAGGATAGTTGAGTTGGCCCAACAGTGAGGAGCAATATATGAATGAAAAAGTCTTAGTGGTTGATGATGAAAAAGAGCTGGCCGACTTAGTTGAAGTATATCTGAAAAATGATGGATATTCCGTTTATAAATTCTATAATGGCAAGGATGCATTAAAGTGCATTGAATCCGTAGAATTGGATTTAGCCATACTGGATATCATGCTTCCGGATGTTGACGGCTTTCAGATCTGCCAGAAAATCCGGGAGAAGTCCTACTTCCCTGTTATCATGCTGACAGCGAAAGTCGAGGACGGGGATAAAATCATGGGGCTGTCCGTTGCGGATGATTATATTACGAAGCCATTTAACCCGCTGGAAGTGGTTGCGAGAGTAAAGGCGCAGTTAAGGCAGTACATGCGGTACAAGCAGCCCCGCATAAAGCAGGAGGCTGAACGCACAGAATACGATATCAGAGGGATGACAATCAGCAAGAGCAGCCATAAATGTATCCTGTTTGGAAAGGAGATCCAGCTGACGCCAACGGAGTTTTCCATCCTTTGGTATCTGTGTGAGCGTCAGGGGATGGTTGTTTCTACGGAGGAATTATTTGAGGCAGTATGGGGAGAACGGTATTTTGACAGCAATAATACCGTGATGGCGCATATCGGGCGCCTCAGAGAGAAAATGAAGGAGCCGTCAAGAAATCCGAAATTTATAAAAACCGTGTGGGGAGTGGGATATACCATTGAAAAATAAAAATAACATCAGTCATGAAGATGACTATTTGCTTTTTAAAAACAGATTGTCTGTTAAAATACTGCTGATCATGGCATGCTCCATTCTGATTATAGCGGTTATTTACCTGTTCGTCTTAAAAGATAATTTTGCAAATGTGGTGGTAGCCATATTAGAGTGTTTTGTTTATCATGACCGGAATAAGGCGGTGGCTGTTTACCTGAGAACTTTCAAGGCGTATGAGATATGGCTTTTCCTGATTGCCGTCATGGGCGTGTTCTTTATCATTTTCCGCCACTATCTGGACAGCATTTCAAAGTATTTTAAGGAGATCAACCGGGGGATTGATACCCTGGTGCATGAAGATACCAATGATATTGCCTTGCCTCCGGAACTGGCTTCGACCGAAAGGAAAATCAATTCCATACGGCATACCCTGACGAAACGGAAAACGGATGTCGAGCTTGCAGAGCAACGGAAAAACGACCTTGTCATGTACCTGGCCCATGATTTGAAGACCCCGCTTGCATCGGTCATAGGGTATTTGAACCTGTTAAGGGATGAGAAGCAGATCTCCGAGGAACTCAGGGAAAAATATTTTTCCATATCACTGGATAAGGCGGAGCGTTTGGAAGGGCTGATCAATGAGTTTTTTGAAATTACCCGTTTTAATCTTTCAAACATTACGCTTGTATACAGCAAAATCAATCTGACGATGATGCTGGAACAGCTGGGGCATGAGTTTAAGCCGATGCTGGCCGGGAAAAATCTGAGATGTGAATTTGATGTTCAGCCGGACATGATGTTGTCCTGCGATGCCAACAAGCTGCAGCGGGTGTTCGATAATGTGATGAGAAATGCCGTCAACTACTGTTATGAGTATACCACCATTCAGGTGAAGGCCAGGAAGACAGAAAACCATGTGCTGATCAAAATCATGAACGAGGGGGATACGATTCCTGGAGAGAGATTAGAAAGGATCTTTGAGCAGTTTTACCGCCTGGATGTGTCACGGAGCTCAAGCACCGGCGGAGCCGGTCTGGGGCTTGCGATTGCAAGGGAGATTGTGGAACTGCACCATGGGCAGATCACTGCCCACAGTGAAAACGGCACCACCTGTTTTGAGGTTACATTGCCGCTCGTAGAAAAATCGTAAGAAATTCCAGGATAAACCGTGTGTTATCCATAAAAGAATACGAAAACATAAATCGTTCCATTCTGGTATGCTTTTATACTAGGGGGAGCGATTTTTTTTGCTTTCAGAAAGGAGCTAAGAGAAACGTGAAACGTCAAAACAACAGAAGAAATTACGATGGAAGGAACCGCAGAGAAGCAAAAAGAAGAAAATTGCTTTTTTACAGGGCTGCGTGTGCCATGCTCTGTTTACTCATAGCCTCTGTAATCTTTGGGGTCGCACATTTCCTTAAGGATGGTAAAGAGCCTGCCCTTCCAGTCGAAGAGAGCACAAAACCCGGCAAGGACATTTCGCGGATGGCTGATGACCAGAGCGAAAAGGTTCTTCCATTTTCAGAGCCTGCCGTATCAGATCAGGCTGGCACGATTTCCGCAGACATCACAGCAGCAAACGCCATTTTGGTGAATAAAGACACCAATACGGTATTGTATCAGAAAAACGGCACGGATAAGATTGCGCCGGCCAGTACAGCCAAAATGATTACGGCGTTGACCGTGCTTGACCATTGTTCCCCGGAGGATGAAATGAGGGTAGGTGCGGAGATTGAAATGATCCATAATGATTCGTCAACCGCATGGCTTATGCAGGGCGATACATTGACTGTCAGGCAGCTACTGATTGCCCTTATGCTTCCGTCCGGCAATGATGCAGCCTATACCCTTGCAGTCAATACCGGAAAGGCCATTGCAGATGATAACAGCCTGACCAATCAGCAGGCCATTAAAATATTCATGGATAAGGTGAATGAGAAGGCCAGGGAGATTGGCGCCACAGACTCAAATTTTGTGGTCCCGGATGGGTATGACGCCGAGGGACAGTATACCACAGCCTATGACCTTGCCATTATTGCAAAGGCATGTTTGGAGAATTCCATTATTTCAGAAATTGTGGCAAGCAATACATCAAATGAAAAATGGCCGAACGGAAGAGAGGTGACTTATAAAAATTCCAATAAGCTTCTTGATCCGAATAGTCCATATTACCATCCGGAGGTTATCGGCCTGAAAACCGGAACCAGCAGCCTTGGCGGCGCCTGTGTCGTTTCTGCCGCAGTGATTGACGGAGAAACCTATATCTGCGTAGTCATGGGCTCTACGAAGAAAAGCAGATTTCAGGACAGCGTTGATATTTTGGATAAAATCAAAGCCCAGTGAGATTTTAAGGAGGAAACGAATGAAGAAAAAACACATATTACGGTTTTTGGATGTGAGCCGGACGAAGCAGAGATATTCCGTAAACTTTCATCTGAGTATGGCATCACAGTTTCGCTCATAGAAGATGCCGTATCAGAGCACAACGCAAAATTAGCAGACGGATGCCGTCACGCTTGCCATTACTGAGAAACTGGCAAGGCGTGAAAAAATAGAGATGTTCCTCACAGAACTGGAACAGCAGGACGGGACGGTTACGGAATTCAGAGAACGGCTCTGGTACAGTTTGGTGGATTATGTGACAGTCTTCAGCAAGGAAGATATCCATTTTACTTTTAAGAATGGGATGGAGATAAAGGTATAGGTAGAAACCTTGGGTGTTGGATACGAACAGGCAATAATGGGTGTTGAAGAAAGGATTTGTTTTATGGAAAATAGGATAGAATTTAATGCGGCAAAATACCCTAAAGTGATGTCATTAGTTATAGGGAAATCAATAAATGCGGATAAAGTTGATACAGATATGAATAGCATGGAACCAGAGTTGGCCATATACCTTCCAAGAGGAGTATATCTAATTTATCTTCAAGACATGGTCAACAAGCGAAAACATACGGAAATTGAGTTGTTCAAAAAATATGCCTATGGTGTTGTTTTAGAAGATAAGGATTACTCTGCATTGCTCCATTTGGACTATGCATCAATGAGGATGAAAATTGAAAGAAGATATTTAGCATAATAGAAGATGCGGAATAATCTATAAAGGTTGAAGCATGGGTAGGCATTAGAAAGTTCTATCGTTTTATATCCGGCAAGAGGATGCCCGTATGGAACTGCCACATTCAAATAGTGATATCCCAGAGGATAAAAGTTACATTTCGACAGCCAGGATCTTGAACTGCACGTTCCTACAAAAAAATCAAAATCCTTCCCTAAGTGTTCAAGTGTTGAAAGTATATTTCTGTGGTCATCTTCAAATGTAACAATGTTTAACTGATATTCTAAATGCTTCTCGCTGATCGATTTCCAAAGGTTGAAAAAAGTACGGCATGGATTAAGCAAAGACGTTCCTACAAATTGATTTTTATAGCGCCTATATTGTTCCTTTTTGGAGGGTTTATGATTACGATGACAAATTCATCTGTTCTAATATCCGAACCAGCCGCAGCACATAATCTGCAGGTTTGAGTGAATACAACAGCCCATAGGATATGCTGTATTCCCACTCTACGGGAATTGTCACTAACCCAGGATGAACATCCTGCCAGCATTCCAGGGATAACAGTATATTTTCTGTCTCGGCGCACCGGTTAAACACGGACATATCATAAAAATGCGGGGTGTCTTCTATTTGTATCTGGGGATGATGTTTCTTGAGATCGTCTCTGATATGATCATTGGTATCGGAGTCACCCTGCTTTACCATCATGAGTTTTTCACCGTATAAATCCGTAATTTTCAGCAGTTTTTTCTCTGCAAGACGGTGTTCCCTTGAGACTGCACACATCTTTTTATATCTTCCGAGAGGAAACATATTGCATTTGTTTAGCCATGTCTTAGAATCACAGACACCGATCAGGACATCAAATTTTTCTCCCAATTGTGATATTTCTGAAAGAATCCCTTTATGGTTATCGTCAAAAGGAACAAGATGCAGTTTATAGCCAGGAAAATCTTTATTTACGCGGTACCACAAATTCATAAAGGGTTTTGCCGGGTTAAGAAGTGATGTTCCGACATAGAAAGTTCGGTCTGTACAAGACATAGCATGTCTGGCATTCGTAATTGATTTTTTGGAAAAATCGAATAAAAACTTTGCATCTTTATAGATTACCTCCCCGGCAGGCGTCAGACGAATCCCTGAGGGTGTCCGTTTTGTAAGCTTCAGGTCCAGATGGTTTTCCAGGGAATTGATCTGTTTCATAACAGCGGTAGGTGAAATGTACAGGATTTCTGCAGCTTTTGTAAAACTGCCGCAGTCAGCCACCGTTACAAAGGCTGTTAAGAGACTGTTATACATAGGGCACCTCCAATCATAGTATAAACATTTAGTTTATACTATCGTAACGTACTGGAGATTCCAGGTCAAGCTTATGGCAAATATAATGAAGGAAAGATGGATAGGGAAAGCGAGGGAGAATGATGGCAATGACAGAATTTTCAAAAAAATACAAGGAAAAAATATTTCAGGGATGCGAGTCTGAGCTTATAGAAACAGATCCGGAGTTTATGGAGCGTTTTAATCATTTTGTATTTGATGAGGTGGTCAATCAGGTGAAACTTGATGACAAGATCGGATTTATGGCAATTTTGGCAGCTCTTTTAGGCTGTCAGGGAAAAGAAGCATTCAGAGAATTACTGCCTGCGGCCATGGATTTAGGGGTTACACCTGTTGAAGTGAAAGAAATTGTATATCAGGCAGCAGCTTATTTAGGAATGGGTAGAGTCCTTCCATTTTTAAAGATTACCAATGAAGTGCTGACAGAAAAAGGGGTATCACTTCCGCTGAAAGGACAGGCAGGCAACACTGTGGAGAACCGCAGGGAGACAGGAACACAGGTACAAGTGGAGATCTTCGGAGAAGGAATGCAGGATTTCTGGCAGTCCGGTCCTCGGGAGAGCAGGCACATCAATCAATGGCTGGCTGAAAACTGCTTTGGGGATTATTACACGAGAAACGGGCTTGACTACAAACAAAGGGAGATGATCACATTCTGTTTTCTGGCAGCACAGGGCGGATGTGAGCCTCAGCTTACCAGCCATGCGGCGGCCAATATGAGGATTGGCAATGGCAAGGAGTTTTTAATCAGGATTATTTCTCAGTGCCTGCCGTATATTGGATACCCAAGGAGTTTGAACGCATTAAGCTGTGTGAATGCAGCGGCAAAGAAATAGGAAAAAGGAGATTGATATCAATGAAGATGATAGAGAAAAAGGAATTTGACGAAATCAATGTATTTGGGCAGGGAGAGCCTAACGAAGGATTTGCGCAGTATTTCAGCGGAGCATCTTTTTTAAATGTACTGAACAACTCCCAGGAGAAGGGCGGAATCTTTACAGCCAATGTAACATTCGAGCCGGGATGCCGCAATAACTGGCATATCCACCACGCAGAGACAGGCGGCGGGCAGATGCTGATCTGTACCGCCGGTGAAGGGTGGTATCAGGAGGAAGGAAAGGATGCGGTAAGCCTGACACCCGGAACCGTCATTAATATAAGGCCGGAAGTGAAACATTGGCACGGCGCAAAGAAAGATTCGTGGTTCAGCCACATAGCATTGGAGGTGCCTGGAACTGACTGCAGGAATGAATGGCGCGAGCCGGTTTCTGATGAAGAATATGGGGAATTATCTTGACAAAAAACAGTTTTATACAATAAAATGTATGAGTAGAACAGCCAGAAGAGCGTAGAATCACGACGATTCTACGCTTTTTTTCTTCTTCCCAGCGTACTTTCTCTTTTAATAAGTGGATTTTATAATATTGTTGACCAGATTATTACATTTTCATACTAAAAAATTTCATAAAATGAAATTTTTAAATTTTTTTTCTGTAAGGTGATATATTATAGACACCCAAAGAAAACATTTACAGAAAAGAGGTATGGATATGAAGAAAAATGCAGTAGTTATAGTAGGTGCAGGAAGCACACACACACCAGGAATAATTCAAAGTTTATTACAAAAGAAGGATGAATTTCCTTTAAGAAAATTAGCTTTATTTGATATCGATGAAAAAAGATTACATTTAGTATATGATATCATGAAGCAATTCATTAATGAAACTTATCCAGGTCTTGAGGTTGTAGTTACAACAAATGAAGAAGAGGCTTATACAGATATAGACTTTGTATTTGCTCAAATTCGTCAAGGTGGATTAAAGTTAAGAAGTTCAGATGAAAAGATTCCATTAAAATATGGAGTAGTTGGACAAGAAACTTGTGGTCCTGGAGGATCAATTTCTTATGGAATGCGTTCAATTCCAGCTATAATTCATATCATAAAAATGGCAAAAAAGTATTCTCCAAATTGTTGGATTTTAAATTATTCAAACCCAGCAGCAGTTGTTGCAGAGGCTACAAGAAGAGAGTTCAATAATGAAAGAATATTAAATATATGCGATATGCCAACAGCAATTCTTTTATCTTATTCTAAGATGTTAGGCTTAGATAGCTGGCAATCATTAGACCCATGTTATTTTGGATTAAATCACTTTGGGTGGTTTACAGCTTTATATGATAAAGATGGGAAGGACCGTTTACCAGAATTAAGAGAAATGATATTAACTTCTGGTATGACAGCTTGTAGTGATAAGCATCATAAAGATAAGGATTGGCAAAAGACATGGAAGCAATATGCAGAGATAGTTAAGGATTATCCTGACTTCTTACCAAACAGCTATCTTCAATACTATTTATATTCTTCAGAGATGGTAGCAAAAATGGATATAAATCGTACAAGAGCTGATATGGTTATTGAAGAACGTGAACAAGAAATGTTTGCAGAACACAAGAAATATTTAGAGTCACCAGAAAACTATAAGAGTCCATTACAAGAGTTCACAGTATTTGGCGACTTTATAGTTGATGCAGCCTCATCTATTGCATACAATAAGGGAGAACGTTTCTTAGTAATTGTAGAAAATAATGGAGCTATCCCTAATATGCCAGCAGATGCCATGGTAGAAGTACCAGCATATATACGTTCATGGGGGCCAGAGCCAGTGTCAATTCCAGCAATACCAACCTTCCACAAAGGAATGATGGAAAATCAATTAGCTTCAGAAAAATTAGCTGTAGATGCTTATTTTGAAAATTCTTATGATAAAGCATTACAAGCTATAGCTATAAACAAAACAGTACCATCTACAACAGTTGCAAGAAAAATCTTAGATGACTTAATTGATGCAAACGGTGATTATTGGCCAACATTAAAATTAAAGAACGAAAGATAAGGAGGATTTTCATGGATAAGAAAAAAATATTTAGCTCATTTCAAAAACTAGGTAAAGTTCTAATGGCGCCTGTTCTACTTTTACCTATTTCAGGTATTCTTGTTGGTGTTGGTAGTGCATTTACAAACGCTAGCTTAGTTGAAGTTGCACCTTTTTTAGGGAATAGTTTCTTTTCTCTTATATTCCAATTAATGAAGGATGCAGGTAACGTTGTAAATAATAATATTTCGATTATTTTTGCTATATGTATTGCGTATGGATATGCTAAGTCTGAAAAAGCTACAGCAGCATTATCAGGTTTTTTAGGATATATGACAATGAATACAATAATGGGAAGTTTCTTAATTGCCAGAGGTGTTATAGATACAAGCAATTTAATTACTGGTCAAAAAGCAATTTTAGGTGTAACTACTTTAGATACTGGTGTGTTTGGTGGTATAATAATTGGTCTTATAGTAAGTTATCTTCATAATAAATATTATAAGATACAATTACCTCCAGTATTGGGTATCTTTAATGGGACACGTTTTATACCTGCAATTACAATTATAGTTTCTAGCTTTGCAGGTATTGGATTATCATTTATATTCCCTCCTATACAAAATGCTTTAGAGTTATCTTCTGGATTTATTAATTCAACTGGTGTGTTTGGAGCATTTGTATACGGATTTGCAGAGCGTATGTTATTACCTTTTGGTTTACATCACTTTATATATCTTCCATTCTTCTTCACATCTCTTGGTGGTGCAATGGAAATTGGAGGTCAAACAGTAGAGGGAGCTGTAAATATATATAATGCAATATTAAATACTCCTGGTGCTATGTTTGACATTAATATAAGTCGTTATGTAATGAATGGTAAAGTATTATTTGCTATGTTTGGTTTAACTGGTGCGGCACTTGCAATATATAAGACTGCAAAGAAGGAAAATAGAAAGAAAGTAGCCTCTCTTATGATAGCGGCAGTTATACCTTGTGCACTTATGGGAATTACTGAACCACTAGAGTATAGTTTCCTTTTCGTAGCACCTATGCTATTTGGAGTTCATGCTTTATTGTCAGGAATAGCTTATGTATTAACATATATAGTTCAATTTAATGTAGCAGGACCATCAGCCTTTGGAGGACCATTATTATCATGGATATTCAATGGAATATTAAATGCTGATAAGGGATCTAACTGGTATTGGTTACCTATACTTGGAATAGTTTATTTTGTAATCTACTATTACGTATTCAAATTTGTAATTATTAAATTCAATTTAAAAACCCCTGGAAGAGAAGTTGTAGATGTAGAAGAAAATGCAGTAAATGAAAGTAATACAGGAAATTTAATTCCTAAAATAGTAGAAGCCGTTGGTGGCAAAGATAATATTTTAAAAGTAGAAGCATGCTTTACTAGATTACGTTTAACACTAAAAGACACCTCAGTAATAGAAAAAGATGAGTATTTCAAAAATGAATTATCTGCTAATGGAATAGTTAAGGTTGCTCAAGGTGTACAATTTATTTATGGTAATAAAGCTTCTGTTTATAAAACTGAAATGAGAGAATATTTAGGTATTGAATAATTACATAAAGATATAGGGTAGTTTATGCTACCCTATATCTTTGTAATATAATATATATTTAATAGTTATAGAATGGTCCTATGTCAAGATAAATGGAGGAAAGTATGTATTCATTTTTTTCTAACATAAAAAGATGTGTAGAAGAAATAACGGAGTATTCTTCTATAGATAGCTATATAGCACAGTATATTTTACATAACCATGAAATAATCCCTGACATGACTATATTTGATATTGCAAAAGCATGTAACACCTCACCTTCTACAATAACAAGGTTTTGTAAAAGGGTTAATAATTCAAATTTTAAGGAGTTAAAAGAGGATGTTATTGTTTATAATGAGTTTCTTCAGGATGAAATAAGCAATAAAAGTGTTAAAAGTGGTAATGAAAATAGGAATAGTAATTCTATATTGAATGGGTATTTTAAGGCGCTTAATAAGTCATTTGTAGAAACAAAAGAACTTATTGATGAAAAGAAGCTGATTAAAGCTGTTCATTGGATTGAAGAAGCTAAGGGGATTTATGTCTTTGGTAGCTCTTTTTCTAATATTGTTGCTAAAAATTTCAGCGAAAAATTTACAAGGTTAAATAAGACTGCTTATTCTTTTCCAACTTTAAAAAGCCAGATACTTGCAATAGAAAGTATGAGTGAGGATGATATTGCAATAATTGTATCATTTTCTGGAACAACACGACATATAAAGCAAATAAATAAACTTTTAAAACAAAAGAATATAAAGATAATTTGGATTACATCACAAAATGAAATTAAGAATTCTTTTAGAGAAATTAGGTTATTAGTAAGTACTTTAAAAATGGAGGAGTTTCAAACATCAATTATTCAAGATCATGCACTAAATAGCATTGTAGATATATTATATATTTATTATGTATATCTATAATCTTAAATATAACAGAATAGCAATGTTCTTATGGGTGATTGTCTAAAAACAGATAACTACCCTTTTTCAAAGAGAGGGGATATTATGAGAGAACCAAAGAACGACAAAAAAGATACATTAACCTGATAGAGAAAATATGTTTTGTTGTCTGTGGTATTGAAGTCTTAGTACAGAAAAGCGAGCTTTCTATAGCATTGGAGAAATTACCAGAAATAAAACGAAATGTCCTTCTTCTATCCTGCTTTGAAGAACTTTCAGATACTGATATTGCTGAATTGATGAACGTGACAAGAAACGGAATCTATAAGCGCAGACAGTCAGCATTACAGTTGATGAAAGAACTATTGAAGGAGGAATAACGACATGGCAAAGAACGTAGATAAATGCCCTGCCTATTGAACCATTTCCGTTGCATGGGATGGTAATGAAAACTCAAGAATATCAAGCGAGGTACAGAAAAAGGAAGACAGTATCTTATGAACGCTCTGGAAAATGATACAGAGCCGAAAGTTATCCTCACACCAGAGCAGGAAGAACGCCTGCTTGCCTTTATGGAAACGGATAATATTTACAGCAAGTATTATCATATGATGAATGCCGTCATTCGTGCAGACGGAAGCCCTTCTTAGTCTATGGCTTCTATGCTGCTTGGCGCAATTATAAACATCATTTTAGATCCTGTATTTATTTTTGGCCTGCACTGGGGTATGAAAGGCGCTGCTCTTGCTACGGTTACGGGGCAGTTTCTACCCTCATATTTGAAGCAGCACCGATTGCGGATAACGGAAGCTGCGTCATTTTAGGCAGAGCTGCCGACTATGTATTGCGTAATTATAAGAATGGCATTCGTATCTTTATTTATGCCCCTTCTGATTACCGTATGCGCCGCGTTATGGAAGTATATGGGGACAGCGCAGAGAAAACGAAGAAGAACATTCGCCGTTCCAATGAAGCAAGGGCGGCTGCCGTAAAAAACAGCCGCTGTCTTTTTCTTGTATTCATCTTTTCACAAAATTTTTCTTGACTTGGAGTTAACTACAAGGAGTATTCTTTATATATGGGATACATAAATAATTAACTCGATGTGAAATATTCAAGGAGGATTCGTATGATTTATAAAGATTTTAAAGACAAGAAGCTTTCTGCCCTGGGACTGGGAGCAATGCGTCTTCCGATTATGAAGGGTGGTTCGGATGGACAGATTGATGAAGAGCAGACTGTAAAGATGGTAGATTATGCGCTGGACCATGGGATCAATTATTTTGATACCGCGTATGGCTATCACGACGGACAGTCAGAGATTGTCATGGGTAAAGTATTAGGCAGGTACCCACGGGAGAGCTATTATTTAGCCGACAAGTTTCCAGGGTATGATTTGTCAAACATGGATAAGGTGGAGAGCATTTTTGAAGAACAGCTGAAAAAATGCGGAACAGAATATTTTGATTTTTACCTGTTTCATAACGTATATGAAAAAAATCTAGAGCCCTATATGGATGAAAAATACGGCATTATGGAATACCTGAGAAAGCAGAAAGAAGCCGGAAGAATCAGACATCTGGGATTTTCCTGTCATGGACGGTATGACACATTAAAACGATTCCTGGATACATACGGCGATGATTTGGAATTCTGCCAAATCCAGCTGAATTATCTGGACTGGAAACTCCAGGATGCAAAAGCTAAGGTGGAACTGCTCAATGAATACAAGATGCCGATCTGGGTTATGGAGCCGTTAAGAGGAGGAAAGCTGGCGTCACTCTCTGATGAAAACAGCGAGAAGCTGAAGGCCTGCCGTCCGGATGAGAAAATTCCGGCCTGGGGATTCCGGTTTTTACAGTCAATCCCGGGAGTGACCATGATCCTTTCCGGCATGTCCGATATGGAACAGTTGATGGAAAATGCGGCTACATTTGCACAGGAAAAGCCGCTGACAGAGGAAGAAATAAAGGTTTTGATGGAAGTTACCGACAGCATGCTGGATATTCTTCCATGCACTGCCTGCCGCTACTGTACATCACACTGTCCGAAAAAATTGGATATTCCAACGCTGATGTCTTTATACAATGAGAGCCGTTTCAATATGACGATCATCACACAGATGGCTGTAGGTGCCATGCCGGAGGATAAACGTCCGGATGCATGTATCGGATGTAAAAGCTGTGAAGCAGTCTGTCCGCAGATGCTGAAAATATCTGAGGCAATGAAGGACTTTGCACAAAAGCTTGGACAGCCGGCAGGACTGTGAGAGACAGAAGAAGGAGGAAGAAAATGTTAGGAAATTTCAGTTATTCAAATCCAACGAAATTGTATTTTGGAGAGGATTCCTTAAATTATTTAAATGAAGAACTTCCGAAGTACGGCAAAAATGTACAGCTTGCCTATGGGGGCGGTTCCATCAAGAAAAACGGGATCTATGATAAGGTGATGGAGATTCTTAAGGCAAACGGGAAAAATGTATTTGAGGATGGAGGTGTTATGCCCAATCCTACGGTAGAAAAGCTTTATGAGGGCGTAGAGATTGCCAGAGAACATAAAGTGGACTTCATCCTGGCCGTAGGCGGCGGGTCTGTCTGTGATTATGCCAAGGCAGTGTCTATCTCAGTTCATTGTGAAGAAGATCCATGGGATAAATACTATCTGCGTATGGAGGACGTGGACAATGAGATCATTCCGGTGGGCTGCGTCCTGACGATGGTCGGAACAGGTTCAGAGATGAACGGCGGGTCCGTCATCACCAATCATGAGACGAAGTTAAAGATCGGCCATGTTTTCGGAGAAAATGTATTTCCAAAGTTTTCGATTCTGAATCCCACATTTACATTCACTGTGCCGAAGTATCAGATGACAGCAGGATTCTTTGACATCATGTCTCATATTTTAGAGCAGTATTTCTCAGGGGAGGATGACAGTACCTCTGATTATATCATGGAAGGGCTTTTAAAATCTCTGATCCACAGCTCACGGATTGCCATAAAAAATCCTGCCGACTATGAGGCCAGAAGCAATATTATGTGGATTGCCACATGGGCCTTAAATACTTTTGTTGCAAAAGGGAAAACGACCGACTGGGAAGTGCACATGATCGGACAGTCCATCGGCGCATATACGAATGCGACCCATGGAATGACATTATCAGCCGTATCTTTGCCATACTACCGTTTTCTTATGCCTTACGGCCTTCAAAAGTTCAAACGTTATGCCGTAAATGTATGGGATGTAAATCCGGACGGCAAGACGGATGAACAGATTGCAGAAGAAGGCCTTTTCTGCATGGAATCCTACATGAAAGAGCTGGGTCTTGTCATGAACATCCGGGAACTCGGTGTGACAGAAGAAATGCTTTCTGGGATTGCAGACGGAACCTTTGTCATGGAAGGAGGATATAAGGTTCTGACACATGATGATATCGTTACTATATTAAGAAAAAGTATGTGATTCAGATACCGTTTAAATGTTCTTTCAGTAGGTTAAAAATTTTTCGGCTGGTCTGGAGAAGATCTGATGTTTCTTCCAAAGGATGCTCATTTCTTCTTCCAGCTTTGGTGCCAGGGAGGCGGAAACAAAGGCTGCTGTGGGAGTCTTTGTTTTATCTTTAGCGGGCTGCGGCCGGGACATACGTCAGAGAAAAACCTTAAAGAAAAGCATCTCCGGATAAAAAGCCAAAATGGACAGAACATTATAATTAAGCTGCTGTCCATACAAAAGCTACCTATCTTTTTTTGGTTGACTGTATGAGTGTGATCGAAGATTCATCGCAGTTTTCTGCGTATGAATCTGGCCTGTCCGAGAAGACGGCTTGAAGATAGACTGAAACAGTTAAAAGCCGGCGTGGAAGCATATGAGGAATGGTTGTCAGGACAATGCTGTGAAAAGACAAAAAAAGAAAGTTTTAACACAGAAAATCGGACTATGTTATAATGAAATGAAATAAGATTTTTACCTTTTTAATTGGAGGAGGGAAAGGAGTTTTCATGAAGTTATTCATAGTTTATCTTGTTTTTATAAATGTAATTACATTTTTTATATATGGGAGCGATAAGCAAAGGGCAAAAAAGAACAGATGGAGGATTCCGGAAAAATAAAAATTTTATGCAGTATGAATTAGACTGACAGGAATACATAGACGGAGGACTGAGGATATGATGAAAGGTAGAATCCTGCTGCTGGAAGACGATGAGAGCTTGAGACGCGGAATTTGTTTTAAACTGGAAAAGGAAGGATACCAAATCTCTGCCTGTCCGGATATCCGGGAGGGCATGAGACTGTGGAATAAGAATACGTTTGATTTGGTCATCTGCGATATAACACTTGAGGATGGCAGCGGACTGGATTTTTGCCGGGACATCCGTCAAAGAAGTAATGTGCATTTCATGTTTTTGACAGCCATGGATCAAGAAATAGATATTGTCATGGGGTACGAGGCCGGAGCGGATGACTATGTGGTAAAACCATTCAGTCTTGCCGTTCTCATATCCAAGGTTCACGCAGTATTTGCCCGGATGGACGTAAAAGAGGAAAAGATAGAATCCGGAAAAGTATGTGTCCATAAGACAGAGATGAAGGTCATGGTATCGGGAGAAGAGAGAAGTCTTACCAAAAATGAATGGAAACTGCTGCTTTTGTTTATCTCCCATCCAAGGCAGGTGTTTTCTAAAGGTCAGCTTTTAGAGCAGATGTTTGACATGGATGGCGAGTTTGCTGATGAAAACACGGTGGCAGTCAACATCAGAAGACTCAGGGAAAAGATTGAGCCCGATCCGTCCGACCCGGAGTATATTAAAAATATACGGGGGATCGGATATTTGTGGGATAAGGAGTGTACCGGAAATTGATTGGAAAGAGGGAGAAGATCGGCTGGATCAAGTTTTCCGTTTGTACGGCAGCTATTTTATTATGTATATTTGGATACGGATTATTTTCAGAAGATAGAAGGCTGATCCGGGAAGAAAAGCAGCTGCAGGAAACGGCAGGAATGCTGGAAGAGGGAAAGACTAAGGAAGAGATACTGTATCATATATTTCAGGAAGATGACGAAAAAGCTCTGGAGAAAAGGGGAAAACAGTTTTTTGTCAGGGCAGGTTTTGAAGAAGAGACGAAAGCAAGGTATCAAAGCCGGATGGTGCAGTATATTGTCCATACCGGAGGAGCCCTTTTAGGCGCTTACCTTCTGATTACAGCAGCTGCATATATCTGGACGAGAGAGACCAGCAGGCGGAGAGAACAGGAGTTTGAACAATTCGGCAGTGTCATTGAACAATTTTATACAGGAAATTATCAGGTTCCTTATAAAGAGGAAGAAGGTATGAAAAGTCAGCTTTTCAGCAGACTAAATTCTCTTGGAAAACGTTTGGAAGTGCAGGAGAAGAGAATACAGGATGAAAAAGAAACTACAAAGTCCTTGGTCACTGATATATCCCATCAGCTGAAAACGCCTGTGGCATCTTTAAAAATGTGTCTGGAACTTTTAGAGGAAGAAGAACTGTCAAAGGAAGAACAAAAAGAGTTTCTCGGTCAGGCAGTGGGACAGACACGGCGGCTGGACAGCCTCACAAAAGCTCTGATCAATATTTCCAGGATGGAAACAGGCATGATTTCAGTCAAAAAGATCCATGCACCAATCATGGATACCGTCGCCCAGGCAGCCAGCAGTGTTTATGGGAAGGCTCAGGAGAAGAATATCGAGATGGAAGTGGTGAAAAACAGCGACGGGATCGCCGATATGGCAATCCCCCATGATCCTCACTGGACCAGGGAAGCGATTGCAAATATTTTGGAAAATGCAGTGAAATACAGCGGAAGGGATACCTGCATCCAGATCCGTATGATGAGACGGACCAGTTTTTTGAGGATTGAAATTGAGGATCAGGGGATCGGAATTGACAGCAGAGACTATTCCAAAATCTTTCAGCGGTTCTACCGGGGAACAGCACCGCAGGTAAAAAAAGAGGACGGCTCCGGAGTCGGCCTTTATCTTACCAGAAGTATCCTGGAGGCTCAGGGAGGGTCTATTTCTGTTTCTGCAGGGAAACAGGGAAGTATCTTTAAGATACATTTAAGTTTATTATAACTTAAAATAAATTTCTGAATATCTTTTTAAATCTTCTTAAATGTCCGTATAGCCTTATTTTATCGGCTATTCGGGCATTATTTCTATCGGTGGATACTTCACATTTCTTCTTATATATCCTCATGTTTTGGCTTTGAAAAGTGGTAAATTCTTTACGCTATCAAACGTAACAATTCTGATTTCACACCGTCAATAGACGCATGAGCGTACAGGTTCAGCGTGATATTGATATTTGAATGACCCATGATATATTGCAGGCTCTTAGGGTTCAAATTCAGCTTATTCAATCATTTTGACTTTACGATGTGTTTGTTCGTTTACTTTTTGATAACTGCTATCTACTCTAAGAACTTCTTCTAAAATGGTGTCCATTCTATGTATCTGAAAATGTGCTTGCTAAGACAGGTGGAAACTGGAAGATTGTAATGTAATGAATTTAAAAGCAGTGACTGTAATTAAACAATAGAAAAAATTATTTTCCATTGACTTTGACGTTACGTCATAGTGTATTATGTAAAAAAAGAAAGGGGTGCAATTATGAATGTAACTGCTATACGTTCAGATAGTGTCTACAAAAAAATTATGGAAGCACCAATGGACAAAAAAAACGATATTTATCGCTACGAATTGATGATGCCTTTTGAAAAGAAATGGGCCTGTTATAGTGTTCCAATGAAAGCAACAACACCCAATGGTTATGATGTTATTATGGCAAGTGGTATGCTTGGTCACATTTCACCAACCAAAGTCGATGAAACCCAGGAGCAAAATATTGAACTTATTTCAGACAATAAATTGTGGAAAGTATGTGAGGAGTCAATCCGAAAATCATTGAATTGTTTTGTTGCACAAGGAGTAACATTGCCTGTCAACGATTATCTGTTCACTATTTTGCTTGCCAATGCAGAAAGTCCATATATTATGCTCAACGAGGGATATTGTGGCGACGGTGGGATTCCAGGATATATTTTTTCATGGCTAGTTCCTAACAAATACACTCTGGAACATCTTCCTGTAGCCTTGGCACATGAAACTAATCATAATATCCGTTTTCAATTTATTAAATGGAAAAATGATATTACACTTGGAGAGATGATGGTAAGTGAGGGACTGGCAGAAAATTTCGCCACTTATTTGTATGGGGAAGAAAAGGCAGGACCTTGGGTAACAAAAACGGACATACAAACTTTGAATGAGTACATTAAACCCATAATTTATGAGGGTTTGAATGTTCAAGGTCTTGAAAATCTTAATGCCTATTTATATGGTGATGAAATGGCTAAACTTCAGAATTATCCACAGGTTGGTTTGCCTTATTGTGCTGGCTATGCTTGCGGTTACCACTTAGTTAAACACTACCTGAATAAAACAGGCAAAAATATTGTAGAAGCTACTTTATTATCCGCAAATGAAATTTTAGAAGCTACGGAGGATTTTTGGAATGAACAATAAACCAAAGACCGTTCATGAAGTTGTCTGTTTAACTGGAATTACAGCCCGAACTCTTCGCTATTATGATAAAATTGGTCTGCTAAAACCATCTATCGTAACAGAAGCAAAGTATCGGTTATATACAGAGGATGATTTATGCAAACTTCAAGAAATCTTATTTTTTAGAGAGGTGGGTTTTGCCTTAAAAGAAATAAAAGAACTGATTTCCTCTCCTAATTATATCCGATCCGAAGCATTAGAAAAACATTTGAAAATTTTAGAAGCACAAAAGGAACGAATAGACACTTTGATTGCACTTGTTAAAAAAGAAATAAACGGTGCCAATGATATTTCTTTTACTGAATTTTCAAACTCAAAGATTATAGCAATGCAAGAACAGTTCAGAGATGAAGTATTGGAACGTTGGGGAAATACAGAAATTTTCAAAGAATATGAAGCTACATTCTCAAGAAAAGCAAAAATGCTACAAAATGAAAAAATGGAATCATTTTATTTAGTGGCTCAAGATATATTTGAAAGATTAGCCATGTATGAAGATAAACCCGTTGATTGCCCAGAGGTTCAAAAGATAGTTCACAAATGGCAGGAGTATATTACAGAACATTTCTATGAGTGCAATAAACAAATATTATCGTGCTTAGGTAATCTCTACATAACAGACGAAAGATTTACGAATTTTATTAACCGCTTTGGACAGGGCGATCTGGCAAATTTCTTTCATATGGCTATTGAAGTATTTTGCAGTCGTGAGGAATAGAATAGATATAAGTATAATTAATGTAAAAAAACAACAAATAACTGTTACAGAGCCAGACACGAAGATGCAGAACCGATAATCCAAGAATATAGTCTATGGGTTATCGGCCTATTTTTAAGAGGAAGTGGTATCATGGGAAAATACTAATAATTACATTTAATAATGATGAGGAACAACTCCTGTCCTTATTAAAAAGCAAATAAATAGATTTTATATAGACCCTTTTACTAGAACTTTTATTAGTGAAAAAGGAAAGTCAGTATATATAACTGCTAAAGAATTTGACCTACTCTATTTTCTCTATTCTTACAAGGGACAGGTATTTACCAAAGAGCAACTTTACGATAACGTATGGGGACATTTGATTTTCTGATTAAGAAAAAAATTTCAACTAAACATTGTAAAGCATATGAAAAAGATGTACAGTGTTAATATCAAGGAGGGTGTTAATACTAAGAGGAATGATTAGTGCTCATGTTCTTGAACGCTAGAAAAGGTGGCCAGCAAAATTTTATTATGGATTATGCAACAGCAGCATAAGATCAATTATAAATAAAAGAAGTCTTACAAATCTGTAAGGCTTTTTCTTTTGGATTGAAAGCTGAATGTAAGAGGGGGCCTTTATTATAGACAGTATAATCTCTCGGAATCCTGAGTGATTATTATCGGCAACAGCCGAGAAACGTACTT